>Ga0316209_1001281_pt1 | contig 27949 bp, 28 predicted proteins | sample 6monopyrite_MG_FD_204945 | JGI IMG/M metagenome (GOLD analysis project Ga0316209, IMG submission 204945) | Microbial mat bacterial communities from mineral coupon in-situ incubated in ocean water Damariscotta River, Maine, United States -... | ecosystem: Environmental > Aquatic > Marine >...
AAAGAAGGTGCGAATACATCATTGGTTAGAAGTTAGCGACTTCAATTAGAAACCGCATATACGCAAGCATCTTACTTTTAGTGAATTGTTGTTGCAAAATAGGGGGAGTCCATATACGGAATGACGCGTGTTGATTTGTATAAAACAATCTAATGGCTGCTCCTGACCCAGACTGTGTGAAAACTCAATTGACGCTATAATTACACTTTCAGAATGATGGGGCGTCATATGAGTGAGTTTATAGCGGGTGAATCTCGATTTCAAGCCACGATGTTTCCAGAAGACTCGATGATTACATTACTGAAGACAATGCCATTCGAGTGGTCGATGTCTTTATTGATGGCATTAATCTTTCCGTCATGGGTTTTAAAACAACACCAGCGGTTACCGGCCGACCCGCCTATCATCCTGCCACCATGCTAAAGCGCTATGTTTACGGCTACCTTAATCGAGTTCAGTCATCTCGTCGCATGGAACGTGAAGCGGGACGTAACGTTGAGCTGATGTGGCTTCTTGGACGCTTAGCCCCTGACTTCAAAACCATTGCGGACTTTCGCAAGAATAATACAAAGGCCATTCGTTTAGTCTGCCGTGAATTTGTGATGATCTGTCGTCAGCTGGATTTGTTTAGCGATGCCTTTGTGGCCATCGACGGTAGCAAATTTAAGGCGGTAAATAGTAGTGATCGAAACTTCACACGCGCCAAGTTAAAACGCCGCCTGCAACAAATTGATGAAAGTATTGACCGTTATCTGGCACAGATTGTTAGTGCTGACCGACAGGATGCATCGGTTGCCAAAAACAAGACCGAGCGACTCGAAAACAAGATAATAAAACTTAAAAATGAAATGGCGCGACTCAATGAAGTCGAAGTGGCATTGCTTGCAACACCCGATAAACAAATATCACTGACTGACCCGGATGCACGGTCTATGAAGAGCCGTGGTGCAGGCATTGTTGGCTACAACGTGCAGACCGCTGTTGATACAAAGCATCATCTTATCGTCGCTCATGAGGTCACTAACGTGGGTACTGATCGTTCACAGTTGATGAATATGGCCACGCAAGCTAAAGAGGCGATGGCTATTGATGAGTTGTCCGTTGTAGCAGATCGAGGTTACTTCAACGGCACAGAAATTAAGGCCTGTGAAGATTCGGGTATCAAAACCCATCTGCCCAAGTGTCAAACCTCAGGCAATCAAGCGAAAGGGCTTTTCGGTAAACGTGATTTTATTTATCAATCGGATGTGGATGAGTATCAATGCCCTGGTGGGCAGCGTGCGATCTATCGGTTTAGCCGAGAGGAGAAGGGCAAAACAATCCGGCGCTACTGGTCTTCTGCCTGTATTAACTGCCCAATAAAGCCTCAGTGCACAACAGGTAAATATCGCCGTATCAGTCGCTGGGAACATGAGGCAGTACTTGATATTGTCGAAGCTCGAATTAATCGTGAGCCAGAACGAATGGCCGCAAGAAGAAACACAGTCGAACATCCATTTGGAACGCTGAAATGTTGGATGGGATATACGCACTTCCAGATGAGGACATTACCTCGAGTCAGTGCGGAGATGAGTTTGCATGTGTTGGCCTATAATCTGAAGCGCGTGATGAACATTATGGGTATCGGTGCATTGATTGAGGCTATGCAGGCATAGCACCTGTGTTTCTTTATAAAAAAGTCTTTATTCGGCACTTTGCAGGCCATCTGAAAATGTTGTTTAAAAAATGCAGATTACATAATGTAACGATAATAATTGGGTTTAATAGCTTAGGTCATGCTTAGAATCCGAGAGACAAGCAATACTGGCCATTAAAAACAAAATCTCGAGTTTTCACACAGTCTGGGCCATTGGTGAAATTCAACCTAGGCAATTACTGAACACGGCTTAACCTCTGCTTTTGACTTCGGCTGTTTATGGGAGGGATTTCAAACTGGCCTCCACGGAGGAATTTTCTCTTCCTCTATAGCCGCTGTAGGTGAGTAATCACGACTGTCGTATTGGGTCGTACTTTTCGCCAGATATAAAAAGATTCCGCGGCCTGCTCTACCAGCATCCCAAGGCCATCGATCACTTTTGCTGCGCCCTGTTCACAGGCCCAGCGCATAAAGATTGTTGGCTTTTTGCCATACATCATATCGTAGCAACAAGTTTTGTCGCTGACAGCACTCACAGGAATGGGTGGCAATTCACCCTGCAGGCTAGCTGCAGTTCCGTTGATGATAAGATCAAACTTACCATCGCCAATCGATTGAAAACCGCAACCGCGTAATAGATCACGTCGATTGAATTCCGCAGCCAGCGCAACTGCCTTCTCTTCAGTGCGATTCGCGATGACAATTTCGGTAGGACGCTGTTCAAGCAGTGGCCCCAGTACTCCACGCACGGCACCGCCCGCACCCAGCAATAAAATACGCGCATCCGATAATTGAATGCTGTGGTTTTCCATCAGATCCCGTACCAGCCCGATGCCATCGGTGTTATCGCCGCTGCAGCGTCCGTCATCAGTAAAACTAATGGTATTGACCGCCCCCGCCTGCGTGGCGCGCTCACTGCGCTCATCCACCAGCGCCCATGCCTCCTGCTTAAAAGGCACTGTGATATTGATGCCTTTGCCGCCACTCGCACGGAAGTTACCCACCGCCTGCACAAAGCCACCCGCATCGACCTGGATCGCACTGTAACTCAGACGTTGATTTGTCTGTTTGGCAAACGCCGTATGAATCAACGGTGACTTGCTATGCGAGATGGGATTCCCCATGACGGCATAACTATTGGGGTTAACATCAAAATCAAACAGTGAAGACAACGCCATCCTCTCCTAGGTAAAGATACCTTTCAAAATATAGAAGAAGACAATCGCAAACAAGGCACCGGCAGGCAGTGTAATTATCCATGACATGAAAATGGTACGAATCACGCGCATGTTAAGCGCGCCGATTCCACGCGCCAACCCTACGCCAAGCACGCCGCCCACCAGCGTGTGCGTGGTCGAAATCGGCATGCCAGTCCCCGATGCCACCACCACGGTGGTGGCGGCGGCGAGTGTCGCGGCAAAGCCACGGCTCGGGGTTAGCTCCGTAATGTTGGTGCCGATGGTGGCCATCACACGGTGACCGTAAGTCACCAGTCCAATCACGATGCCAACACCCCCCAAGAGCAGAATCCAGATCGGCAATGCCGATTTCTGCGCAATCACGCCACCACTCTCAACAATGCCGACGATCGCTGCGATCGGACCCACCGCATTGGCGACATCATTTGAGCCGTGCGCAAAGGCCATCGCACAGGCAGTCACGATCATCAATACCGCAAAGACCTTCTCTACATTGGTGTAGTGGAAGTGTTTATCTGCAGAGGGATCATGCTTAATGCGATTGATAAAAATTTTGCTGATGCCCGCCATACCCACCCCAATCAACGTCGCAAACAGATACGTCTGGACGGTCGTCAACTCCAGACCAACATGCTTGAGCCCTTTGAACATGGTCACCAGTGAAATGATAAAGCCCACAAGAAAGATATACATCGGCACATAGCGCTTGGCATTATCAAACGGATCTGAAGTATTAATGATCAGTTTTTGTACGCTCATAAAGATCACATAGGCAATCGCTCCGGCGGTCACCGGTGAGATCACCCAGCTCATCGCAATGGTGCCGACCTTGCCCCACATGACCGCTTCCATGCCGATGCCCACCGCAGCAAAACCGACAATGGCACCCACAATTGAATGGGTCGTCGAAACCGGCCAACCGAAATAGGAGGCAATCAATAGCCACACGGCCGCCGCTAATAGTGCCGCTAACATACCAAACACCAACAACTCCGGCGTTCCCACTAGGGAACTGGTATCGATCATCCCTTTACGGATGGTCTGCGTGACCTCGCCACCTGCCAGCAAGGCACCGCTAAATTCAAAAATTGCTGCGATGATGATGGCATGTTTAATTGTGACTGCACCGGAACCCACCGAGGTTCCCATTGCATTGGCGACATCATTTGCACCGATGCCCCACGCCATAAAAAACCCAAACACACAGGCCAGCACGATAAAAATATATGCGTATTCCACTTGATGCCCCTTTTTTATTTAGCCAGCATCAATTGCAGGCGACTGCCGACACGCTGTGCGAGGTCGGCAAGCTCACCGACCCACTCGATAATGCGATAGATAAACATCACATCGATGGGGGGCATATCTTTTTCAATTTTGAATAATTCGGCGCGAATCTTAATCTGAATTTCGTCGGTATCACTTTCAATCTGGTTCAAGGTTTTGATCATCTTTTCAACCACCACCACCTCTTTACCCCGAAACCCGGTCTCCAATAATTCATCGAGTTCATTGATGGCAGTCTCGGCCTGCGCGATCGCATCCACACTACGTTTAACAAAGACCAGAAAGAGCGGCGCCATGCTTTCAGGGATGACCATCTGCCGCCCCAACATCAATCCCGCGATATCTTTACTCTTATTGGCAATATTGTCCTGCATGGTCAACATGTCGAGCAGGTCGCGACGTGAGACCGGTAGAAACAATCCTTTTGGCAGACTGAGGCGCAACGATTTTTTTAACTTATCGGCTTCGTGTTCCAGCGTGGTCACGGATGCCTGCGCGGCTTTAATCCCGGCCTGATCCTGTGCGATCACCGCTTCAAAAAAACCCACCAGTTCAGCCGCGCAGGCGTGCACGCGCCCCATGTGTTCCTGGATTGGGCGTACTGGCGAGTTGCCAAACATACGAAAGACATAATTAGACATAGATAATCACTTTGGTAAGGTTAAGATTCATTCAACAACAGCAGCGCAATCAACACTGCCGCTTCACAACGGCATAGATAAGACTATGGCGCTTCTTTGATCCACTGCGCAGCGCGCTTGGCAAAATAGGTTAACACACCATCGGCACCCGCACGTTTCATACTCAACAGTGACTCCATCACGATTGCACGTTCATCGAGCCAACCGTTATCGCTCGCGGCCTTGATCATGGCGTATTCACCGCTCACCTGGTAGACATACGTCGGCGCACCAAACTCATCTTTTACACGACGTACAATATCGAGATACGGCATACCCGGTTTGATCATCACCATGTCGGCCCCTTCATCAAGGTCCATGCCGACTTCCCACAGCGCCTCATCAGAGTTCGCCGGGTCCATTTGATAAGTGCGTTTATTGCCAGTACCGAGATTTGCCGAGGATCCCACAGCATCACGGAATGGACCATAAAAACTCGAGGCATACTTCGCCGCATAGGCGAGAATACGGGTGTGGATGTGGCCTGTCGCTTCAAGCCCGGTACGGATAGCGCCGATGCGACCATCCATCATATCGGACGGGGCGACGATATCGGCACCGGCTTCAGCATGTGAAAGCGCCTGTTTGACCAGCACTTCGACCGTCTCGTCATTCATCACATAACCGCTGTCGTCGATCAGACCATCCTGCCCATGGGTGGTGAATGGATCCAGCGCCACATCCGTGATCACCCCCATCTCGGGGCAACGTGCCTTGACGGCACGCACCGCGCGCTGCGCCAGGCCATCAGAATTATAGGCCTCACACGCATCCAGACTTTTGGCGGACTGCGGCGTTACTGGAAAGAGTGCCACGGCAGGCACACCCAGCGCGTACAGATCATCAATCTCTTTGAGCAGCTCATCAATGCTGACGCGTTCAACCCCCGGCATCGAAGGGATCGCTTCACGCTGCGCCTCACCTTCGAGGATAAACATCGGGTAGATGAGATCATTACTCGTTAACGTATTCTCGCGCATCAAACGACGACTAAATTCATCACGTCGCATGCGGCGCATGCGACACGCAGGGAACGCGCCGCCGCGGATATTTTTTTCTGACATACTTTTGTCCTACTTTGCCTCTTTAATCAGAGGCGGTTATCTACGCCTAGCGCCTTTTTTCTTTGCGACTGCTTTCTTTTTCACGACCGCTTTCTTTTTCGTAGCGACCTTTTTCTTGGCAATCGATTTTTTAGTAACGACCTTCTTAATAGGGCGCTTCGCTTTGCTTACTGCTTTTTTAATCACCTTCTTTTTCGTAGCGACCTTTTTCTTTGTTGCTACCTTCTTTTTAGCGGCGGTCTTTTTTACAGCCACTTTTTTCTTCGCGGCTACTTTCTTCTTAGCCGCCGGCTTTTTAGGAAGCGCCTTCTTGACGGCAGCTTTCTTTTTCACCGTCGTCTTCTTCGATGCAGCCTTTTTCTTCACAGCTGCCGTCCTCACCACTGATTTTTTTGTACCCGTCTTTTTAGCCGCAAGCGTTTTCTTTGTGGCTGTTTTTTTAACGGCAGACTTTGGCGTTGATGCAACAGTAGTGGCACTCGTGAGTTCTTCTTTCACAGGCGTCTCAGCCTCATTGTTGCTTTCACTGCCCGGCAGCGAAAATTCAACCACCTCGGGTAGTTCATCGACTACTTTACGCACGGCACGAAAGATGTCCTGGATATCACCAATCCCCTGAATGGTGCGTAAACGACTTTGCGCTTGATAGTAGTCAATCAATGGGGCGGTTTGCGCTTCGTAGACCCGCAGGCGGTTACCAATCGTCTCTTCATTGTCATCCGCACGGTGGTGCAGATTGCCGCCGCATTTATCGCACTGATCATCCAGCTTGGAGGGTGTAGTGTAAATATTGTACATCTGGCCACATGATTCACAGGTGCGGCGTCCCGTCATACGCTGAATTAGCGAATCAAAATCGACATCGATCAGTAACGCACTCTGGAGTGGCTGATTCAATTTATCCAGCATCAAATCCAGTGCTTCGGCCTGCGGAATATTGCGCGGAAAACCATCAAGAATGAAGCCCTCTTTGGCATCGGGCTGCGCCAGTCGCTCTTTAATCATCGCCAGTACAATTTCATCCGAAACGAGACGCCCTGCGTCCATCGCGGCACGCGCCTGCAATCCCAGCAGTGACGCTGCCTTCACTGTGGCGCGCAGCAAGTCACCGGTCGAGATTTGCGGGACTCCATATTGAGCCGAGAGCAATTTTGCCTGTGTGCCTTTTCCGGAGCCTGGCGCTCCCAGCAATACGATTTTCATGCGTTAACCTTATCTAATAGACGTCGAATGTCTTTATTATTTATACTTTAATTTTCATTAAGTTACATTGGTTTCAGGCGAGCCTGCCCGGCCACACTGGCGAAAACCTGTCATCGGTGGTAAAACTACTTGACTGCCATGGGTAAGTCAACGTTATGTATCGGGTTTAATGGCTTCAATTTGCCATCACCCCGATGACTCTGACCTTCGGCATATTTTCGATGAGGCTCAGCGTACAGGGAGAGTGGGATGAAAAAGAAAAATGCCTTTTATGCGCAATCGGGCGGGGTCACCGCGGTGATTAACGCCAGCGCCTGCGGTGTGATCGAGACCGCCCGTAAACATAAAGACAAAATGGGCAAAGTCTACGCCGGGCGCGACGGCATTATCGGCGCACTCACCGAAGAACTGATCGACACCAGCAAGGAATCGGCCCGCGACATCGCTGCGCTGCGCCACACGCCCGGCGGGGCATTTGGCTCTTGTCGCCATAAACTGAAAGGACTGGATGAGAACCGTGCGGAATATGAGCGCCTGATCGAGGTCTTTCAGGCCCATAATATCGGCTATTTCTTTTACAACGGCGGCGGCGACTCGCAGGATACAACCCATAAGGTATCGCAGGTTGCCCGACAGCTCGGTTACCCGGTCACCTGCATCGGTATCCCTAAAACGGTTGATAATGACCTGCCGATCACCGATAACTGCCCCGGCTTTGGCTCGGTCGCCAAATATGTCGCCGTCTCAATCCGAGAGGCGGGCTTTGATGTCGCCTCCATGTGCAAGACCTCGACCAAGATCTTTGTAATGGAAGTAATGGGACGCCACGCAGGCTGGATTGCGGCTGCCGGTGGACTGGCTGCTGAAAACAAAGGCGACGCGCCTCATATCATTCTTTTTCCTGAAGTCACCTTTAATCAGACTCGCTTTCTTGCCAAAGTGAAAGAGAGTGTCAAAAAATATGGTTACTGTGCCATTGTTGTCTCGGAAGGGGTACGTAATGCCAAGGGACAGTTTCTCGCCGAGGCGGGCGGCAAAGATGCCTTTGGCCACGCGCAACTGGGCGGAGTAGCCCCCGTGGTTGCCGAGCTGATCAAGTCTAAACTGGGCTATAAATATCACTGGGCAGTGGCCGATTATCTGCAACGCGCTGCCAGACATATCGCCTCAAAGACCGATGTCGAGCAGGCCTATGCAGTAGGTAAAGCGGCGGTTGAATTCGCGCTGGCGGGTAAAAATGCAGTGATGCCGACGATTGTGCGCACCTCCAACTCCCCTTATCGCTGGAAGATTGGCGAGGTGAAGCTCTCACGTGTCGCCAATGTCGAAAAAATGATGCCCGCCAGTTTTATCACCAAAGATGGCTTCGGCATCACCCCGCGCTGCCGCGCCTATCTGGCACCGCTGATCCGCGGTGAGGACTATCCTCCTTATAAAGACGGCCTGCCAAAATATGTTCAGCTCAAAAAAATCGCCGTCAAAAAACGACTCAATACTACTTTCAAAATATTATGACGTTTTTCTCTGTGTTCAAAACGTCATAATATTGAAAATGGTCACGATCAAGACCAATTATCAACAATAAGGTCAAGTATGTAGTAACCACTGTCGATAACCGTATTAGACCAATAAAAATCATGTGCTTACGTTTATTTTCATACTAAATAAAGCAGGTTTTTAGCCGCGCTGCAATTTCAAAGGAGCATACGAATGGGAAGTAACCACATAGAACGGGTACTCTATGTAGAAGATGAACCCGATATACAGGCAGTGGCTAAAGTTGCGCTGGAAACTGTTGGGGGATTTGAGCTTCAGATTTACAATTCTGGGAGTGATGCTATGGCTCATGTCGATGAAATCAAAGCCTTTAATCCCGATGTCATCTTACTCGACGTGATGATGCCCGGCATGGATGGCCCAAGTACGCTCGTCGCCTTACGTCAAGAAACTAGCTTTACAAACATCCCTGTTATTTTCATGACGGCTAAGGTGCAGCCCCATGAAGTTGCCAATTTTAAGGCAATGGGCGCGCTGGATGTGATCCCCAAGCCTTTCGATCCGATGAGTCTTTCTGAAAGCATTACCAATATATGGCAGTTGTATCGCGATGCCAACGCCTAAACGGGCACACCTCCTTTTATTAAGTATAAATACAGTTCATATTTACCTATAATCATCCCCCAGCAGTAATTTTTTCATTTGGGGAAGAGTATGATTCGTAGTATTTTTGACCAGCGCCTGTATTTACCGCTCGGGCTATTAATCGTAGCGCTGACCGGCTGTACCTCCGGCAGTATCCCCATCGGCGATGAAAAAGAAGCCAAAAAGATTGCCGAAAGCTATTATGCGCGACTCCAAAATGGCGAAATGACGAAAGCCGTCGAGCTCTTTAAACCTGATCAACGCGGCCACTGGGCGATGTTTTTGCAAAATCAGTCAAAAGAACTCGGGCCACTGACAAAGTACTCCTTCAAAAGCAATACGGTGAATACCGTCTTCAGTGGCAAGTTCTACATCTTTCAAGTCGGCACCCGTTACGGCGATAAAGCGGCCGATGAGATAGTGACCCTGTTCCTGCATGTCGATGAAAATGAGATCCACCTCACCTCTCACAAAATTAATCTTTCCCGCTCCAGAATTACGCCAACACCGGTGCCAACTGCACCCGGCTAACTAATCCGCCGGTCGAGACGACGGTACGAGATCGCTTCGCTAATATGTTGCGTGGTGATCGCCTCAACGGCGGCCAGATCCGCAATCGTGCGCGCCACCTTTAAAATACGGTGGTAAACACGTGCTGAAAGCCCGAGCTGCTGGCTCGCCTGCTCCAGCAAACGCGCGCTCTCGGCAGTCAACTGACAACTCGCTTCAATCTCCCGAATACCCATCGCATGATTGGCTTTGCCACAACGGGCCAACTGACAGTCCCGCGCCGCCTGCACGCGTGCACGTGTCAGACTACTGAGGTCATCGTGGTTAGCTTGCGGTAACTTCAACTCATCAAAGGGCACGGCGGGTACTTCGATATGCATATCGATACGATCCAGCAGCGGACCAGAAAGGCGTGCGCGGTAACGACGAACCTGTTCGTGACTGCACTGACAGCGCCCATTTTGATCGCCGAGATAGCCACACGGACAGGGGTTCATCGCCGCGATCAACTGAAAGCGTGCCGGAAATTCTGCCTGCCGCGCCGCCCGCGAGATGATAATGCGCCCCGATTCCAGCGGCTCACGCAGCACCTCCAGCACGCGCCGGTCAAACTCCGGCAACTCATCCAGAAACATCACCCCGTTATGCGAAAGAGAGATCTCACCCGGCCGCGGCTGACTCCCGCCCCCCACCAGCGCTACCCCTGAAGCGGTGTGGTGCGGGGAGCGAAATGGGCGCTGATTCAACGCCTCCGGGATATAACCATTATGGCTGATCGAATTAATCGCCGCCGACTCCAGCGCCTCTTCTTTACTCATGCGCGGCAAGATCCCCGGCAAGCGGCTCGCCAGCATGCTTTTGCCGGTACCGGGCGGGCCAATCATCAGCAGGCTGTGCCCGCCCGCGGCGGAGATCTCCAGCGCACGTTTGGCGTGGTGCTGACCACGGATATCCGAGAGGTTGGGGTAACCCTGTTGGGATACGCCGTCATTAATATAGGTATGGGATTTGAGTCGGTTATTACCGTGCAAATGGCCACAAACATCGAGCAAATGGCGCGCGCCCAACACCGTCGTCTCTTCCACCAGCGCCGCTTCATTGACATTTTCCAACGGCACCAGCAACGTGCGTCCGCTGATACGTGCCTGCATCGACACCGGTAATACCCCCCGCACCGGGCGCAGCTCACCACTCAGCGCCAGTTCACCGATAAATTCATAATCACCGAGCTGCTGCGTTGGAATCTGGCCCGAGGCCGCCAGAATACCAAGCGCAATCGCGAGATCATAGCGTCCGCCATCTTTGGGCAGGTCCGCGGGCGCAAGGTTGATGGTGATGCGGCGCGCAGGAAACTCGAACTGACTGTTAATCAGCGCGCCGCGGACACGATCTTTACTCTCTTTCACCGCCGTTTCCGGCAATCCCACTATCGACAGGCTGGGCAAGCCATTAGCAAGATGCACCTCAACCGTGACTAATGGGGCATTGATACCGGCCTGAGCACGGCTATAAAGGGTGGCGAGTGACATAACTGCATTCCATTGCTTGAATTTAAATGCTATCCCATCACATCCTGTGACAGGCCTTCGATAATAACGTTATTTAGAGAGACTGGCCTCAAGTGCTGCCACCTGCTTTTCCAGCGCCTCCAGTTTCTCACGGGTACGCATCAGCACCGCGCTCTGCACCTCAAACTCTTCACGAGAAACCAGATCAAGCTTTTCAAAACCACTGCTAACGACCGCGCGTACATTCTTTTCAATATCCTGCTGTAGCACTTGCGCGCCCTGTGGCAACGCCTCTGAAATGCGTCGGGTGAATTCCTCTATCGTTTTGGCATCAATCATGATTATTCCTAATTAAATGGCAACAGCAACCACGCGCCCCTGCCAACATTGACTATTTATATAAAGTGTAGTGTACGCAATTTTTCACAGATTTCATCCCTCTCTGCTTGCATTATCAATTTGCACCAATCGAGTGCGTCATTACTCGTAAAACATTCATTACTGGTGCAATACAAGTCATGAAAAACCTTAAAAATAAGATATCTACATGTTTTTAATGCGATTCCCAGGACTGGCACGGTGAGTGCAAAAGACCCGGGGTATCTAATTTATTTTTCCTGCCCGCGCACCATCAACGCGATGGCAGGGGCTCAATTTCTCGGCAAACCGAGATCACTTAAGAAAAGATAGAGGGAAATGTTATGAAGCTTGTCAGCGCAATAATCAAACCATTCAAACTCGATGATGCACGTGAAGCGTTGTCTGAAATTGGCGTACAGGGAATTACTGTCACCGAGGTCAAGGGATTTGGCCGCCAAAAGGGGCACACCGAACTCTATCGCGGCGCAGAATATGTCGTCGATTTTCTGCCCAAGGTCAAGATTGAAATCGCAGTGGCGGATGATCTGCTCGATCAGGTGATCGAGGCGCTCTCAAAATCAGCCCAGACCGGCAAGATCGGCGACGGCAAGATCTTTGTCTTTAGCCTGGAGCAGGCGATCCGCATCCGTACCGGCGAGACCGGTGACGAAGCGCTGTAACCCCTAGCACTCATTTTTAATTTGTTGGACTCTATCTTTTGGAGGATGTAAATCGTGGAAGCAATCATCGAAGTAAAATACGCCATCGATACCTTTTATTTTCTGGTATGCGGTGCGCTGGTCATGTGGATGGCCGCCGGCTTTACCATGCTGGAAGCGGGCATGGTACGGGCAAAAAATACCACTGAAATTTTAACTAAAAATATCTCGCTCTATTCAATTGCCTGCGTCATGTACCTGCTGATGGGTTACGGCATTATGTATCCCGGCGACGGTGCTTCAAACACCTTCTGGCCTGGCATCCACGGCATTCTGGGCGATGGTGACAATAGCGCTGCGGATGTATTGGCCAGCGGCGGCGATGTCTACTACTCCGGGCTTTCTGACTTCTTCTTTCAGGTGGTGTTTGTCGCCACTGCGATGTCGATCGTCTCCGGTGCCGTCGCAGAGCGCATGAAACTATGGGCCTTCCTTGCCTTCTGTGTCGTGATGACTGGCTTCATCTACCCCATGCAGGGTTTCTGGAACTGGGGCGGTGGCTTTCTGACCGCAGACGGTGGTGTGGGTTATGTCGATTTCGCTGGCTCGGGCACGGTTCATCTGGCCGGTGCTGCGGCTGCACTTGCGGGTGTCATCCTGTTGGGTGCACGTAAAGGCAAGTACGGCCCGAACGGTCAGATCAACCCGATCACCGGTGCCAACATGCCACTGGCAACCCTCGGTACCTTTATCCTGTGGCTGGGCTGGTTTGGTTTCAACGGCGGCTCTGAACTCAAACTTTCTGATGTCGGTGAAGCAAATGCCGTGGCCAAAGTCTTCGTCAACACCAACGCTGCGGCCGCGGGTGGTGTGATTGCCGCACTGCTCACCGCACGCCTGATGTTCGGTAAAGCAGATCTCACCATGGTGCTAAATGGTGCGCTGGCGGGACTGGTCGCGATCACCGCGCAGCCTCTCGACCCAAGTCCGATAATGGCCACCCTTATCGGCGCCATCGGTGGCGTACTGGTAGTCTTTTCGATCCTCGGGCTCGACAAGATGAAAATCGATGATCCCGTCGGTGCGATCTCGGTACACGGCGTGGTCGGTATCTGGGGCGTGATGGCAGTGATCATCTCCAATGCCGATGCGACCTTCATGGGCCAACTGACTGGTGTCGGCGTGATCTTTGGCTGGGTATTCGTTTCCAGCCTGATCACCTGGGCGATCATCAAGGCAGTGATGGGCATCCGTGTCACTGAAGAAGAAGAGTACCAGGGGCTGGATATCACAGACTGCGGTCTGGAGGCCTACCCTGAGTTTACGGGGGCACGCGGGCATAACTAAGCGCTGCCAGTAATGGTGTATTAAAAGGGGTGCCATCGGCACCCCTTTTTTTATCCGCAAAATGGTCTGCAACACGCCTTCATCACGATCATCACAGCGCCACAGCACACGGTTCTGTTGCAATCACACTGCGTTAATTCGTATCATCCGCGTGCACAATCTCAAGGTTATCCATGCATAACCCCGCATATTGAGTGATGCGTGATGGGGTCGCTCGCTATATTATCTATAAACTCTCGGGAGAGATGCGCTGAGTCACCTACAAATCAAGCAGCTCCAGACACACCACATTGGCCCGATAAATCTCACCGTCGCCGATGGCGCGGCTATTTCATTGCGAGGCAACTCGGGTGCCGGCAAGAGCCTGCTGTTACGTGCACTCGCAGATCTTGACCCTCATCAGGGGGAAGTGCTGCTCGATGACGTCACCAGCAAAAATTACAGCGGTTCACAATGGCGACAACGGGTGGGCTACCTGCCCGCCATCAGTCAGTGGTGGGGTGACGGTGTGCGCGAACATTTTATTCACACGATCGACCCGTCACTACTGGCCGCCTGGCTCAACACACTGGCACTCGACGAGGCTATTCTCGACGCCCCCATCAGCACCCTCTCCAGTGGCGAACGCCAGCGCGTTGCGCTGCTCAGGCTACTGGCTAACCAGCCACAGGTACTGCTACTGGATGAGCCCACCGCAAGCCTCGACCACGACAACACCCTGCGGGTTGAAAAACTTGTCGCCGCATACCAGGCGCAACACCGCTGCGTAGCGATCTGGGTCAGTCACGATCCAGCACAACTGCAACGCGTTGCAGCACGTCATTTTGCCATTGAGCAGGGCGGGCTACGACCACTAGCCGAGGCGCAGGCATGACACTCATTCCCCTTTCACTATGGGATCTGTCGCTGGCAGCCCTGCTGATTATCGCACTCGCGCTGCTCTCATTTCGGATGCAGCTTGGCGTCAGTCGCTCAATCATCATCGCCGCGCTACGCACCGTCATCCAGCTAATGCTGATCGGCCTGATATTGAAATGGCTCTTTGGCACGACCCACCCCGGCTGGGTCATTCTAGTCGCCTTAATCATGCTGCTGGCTGCGGGCCGCGAGGTGATGGTGCGTCAACAGCGGCGCTTTGCAGGCGTCAGGAGCTTCGCGCTCGGCACGTTTTCACTCTTTATCTCGACCATTGTGGTGACACTACTGGTACTCACCGTGGTGATTTCGGCCGACCCGTGGTACACGCCGCAATATGCGATCCCGCTGCTGGGGATGATGTTTGGCAACACCATGAACGGCATCGCACTGGGGCTCGACCGTCTGACACAGACCGCATGGCAGCAACGCGACGTGATCGAGGCGCGCCTGATGTTAGGGCAAACGCCGCTACAGGCGATTAGCGATATCCGTCGTGAAAGCACTCGCAGCGGCATGATTCCAATCATCAACGCGATGGCGGTGGCGGGCGTGGTGAGTCTACCGGGCATGATGACCGGCCAGATTCTCGCCGGGGCAGACCCGATGGATGCCGTGAGCTATCAAATTTTGATCATGTTCATGGTCACCGCCGGCACCGGCCTGGGAACGATTTTCGCAGTGGCAATGGCCTCGCGACACCTCTTCGATGAACGCGAGCGGCTGCGCCTCGATCGACTACAAAAGGCTGTTGTCTGAGCGTAAAATGCCGATAAGCTGAATATTCCACTCACTATGAGAGATGAACGGCAATGTTACGAGGGAACAAAGGGTTAACCATCGCGCTCTGCGCCACCATGTCACTGCTCGCACTCGATGCGACGGCAGCGCGTTTTTACAAATCACTCGATGAAAACGGCAAAGTCATCTTCAGTGATCGTCCCCCCAGCGCCGCTGCCGAGCAGATCGATGTCAAAGTGTTTACCCCTGATGTAACCGCCCCCGCTGTTCCCAGCGCAAAAAAAACGGGTGAGCAAGCAACAAAAGGCGCTGATGCAAAAGAAGACGAAGCCGCGGCGCAAGCAGACCTGAAGGCGCTGCAAAGCAAACGCGATGAAAACTGCAAAAAGGCACAAGATCGCCTGCAAAAACTACAGACGGTGAGCCGCCTTTACTCCGAAGACGATAAGGGCAACCGCACCTATGTCTCTGATGAAGCCCGCCTGAAACAGATCACCGCGGCACGCGCATCGGCCAAAGAGTGGTGTAAATAACCCCCATTACCACCAGTGGCCACCGCATAAAGCGGCTATACTACGCCCTGAATCGTTAATTCAGGGATATCAACCATGCTGTGGGTCAAAGCCTTCCATGTCATTTTTATGGTCACCTGGTTTGCAGCGCTTTTTTATCTGCCGCGCCTCTTTGTCTATCATGCGATGAGTGATGATGCGCTCAGCAATGAGCGTTTCAAAGTAATGGAGCGCAAACTCTATTGCGGCATCATGACCCCTGGCGCCGTCCTCACCACCATTTTCGGCCTGTGGCTACTGTTCGACTATGGCTGGGCACTCTACGCGGATATGGGCTGGCTCCACCTAAAACTACTGCTGGTCGTGACGCTCATCGGCTACCACCTCTATTGTGGCAAGCTCGTCAAGGCGTTCAAACAGGACAACAACCAGCGCGGCCATGTCTTCTACCGCTGGTTCAATGAGTTACCCGTACTGCTACTCATCGTGGTCATTATCCTGGTCGTCGTCAAACCTTTTTGACTATCGATTACCAGTGGTTACGCAGGCTGAATCGCATCAATCCTGCCTATCCCTATAAGCCGACAGGGATTTTTTTATGTCAATCAAAAATCTTATGCACAGATTTTTTTTCATCGCATGATCACCTTAGCCATTCCTGTCAAATACCTCATATCCAACTTTAAATATAAATAACTATTTGTTTTTACTATAAAAAAAACATCGGTTAAATTTTAATCAATCTAACACAAAGCCAATAAAAACGGAGCTTTCGTCATCATGACCCCAATCCTTCCACAGAGTTATCCACAACTTTTGTGGATAATCTCGTATCTTCTTCTATGACAATGAGTTATCGATTTTTACTAGACACTTTCTAACAGTCTGACATAAATTTGACTCTTCGCGGCAATGGGCAGTTGATGACGAACATGCTAGAGTCCTGCGCCATGCAAACAGCCCGCGTTTCACAAGGCATTTTACAGGTCGCCGTGCCCTCACCCCTGCCGCAAACCTTTGACTACCTACTGCCCGCTCACTACCAGGTAGCACAGATTGTCCCCGGTGTACGGGTACGCATTCCCTTTGGTCGCGGCCAGAGAATCGGCATTGTAGTGGCGCACAAAAGTGACAGCGAGATAGCGTTAGCACGCCTCAAACCCATCATCGAGCTGCTCGATGACGAAGCCATCCTGCCCCCCGCGATCCAATCCCTGATGCTGTGGGCGAGCCGTTACTACCAGTACCCGATTGGCGAGGTACTCTCAGCGGCACTGCCCACCCTGTTACGCCAGGGTGAAGCCGCCAAGCTTAGCGGTGAAAAAACATGGCGGCTCAATCAAATGGGGGGTGCGATTGAACCCGATACGCTAACCCGCGCACCGCGCCAGCGGGCGCTGCTGCACCACCTGCAACAGACTGACAAGGCGCTGAATGCCGGCGAACTTGATGTGCAATTTGAAAACTGGCGCGGGGTGATGCGCAGCCTGGCTGAAAAAGGCTGGATCGATATTCGAGAACAGGCTACCTCGCCATCACCTGCTGCGGCCGTCGCCACCACGAGCGCCCCAACACTCAACGCCGCACAAACATCCGCCTGCGAGGCCATTCACAATGCACTCGGCGGCTTTCAATCACTACTGCTGGATGGTGTCACTGGCAGCGGCAAAACTGAAGTCTATTTTAGCGCCGTCGAACAGGTGCTGCGTGCCGACCAACAGGCGTTAATTCTGGTGCCTGAAATCGGGCTGACACCACAACTGCTGAAGCGCTTTCAACAGCGCTTTGCGCTACCGATTGCGCTGTTGCACTCGGGTCTCAGTGATAAAGCGCGCATGAATAGCTGGTTACAGGCAAAAGCGGGCGATGCGCCAATCGTCATCGGCACCCGCTCGGCGGTCTTCACGCCGCTGGCGCGACTCGGCATCATTCTAATAGATGAAGAGCATGATCTCTCCTTTAAACAACAGGAAGGTTTTCGCTACCATGCACGCGACGTCGCGATTCGGCGCGCACAGCAGGCTGGGATTCCGATTGTGCTCGGCTCGGCAACGCCGTCACTGGAGAGTCTGCACAATGCGCGACAGGGGCGCTTTCAACATCTCATCCTGCCGGAACGGGCGGGTGATGCGGCGCACCCCAAAATACGCCTGCTCGATGTGCGCCAGCAAAAACTGACCGAAGGCTTTTCAACCACGCTGTTGCAGGCGATTCAGCATCACCTCGACAAGCAACAGCAGGTACTGCTGTTTCTCAACCGTCGCGGCTACGCACCAACGCTGATCTGTCACGACTGCGGCTGGCTCGCCAACTGCGAGCGTTGCGATGCCCATATGATCCTGCACAAATCACGCAATTTGCTGCGCTGCCACCACTGCGACAGCCAACGGCGTATTGATGCGCAGTGCCCCGATTGCGGTAGTGTCGACCTGCGCCCACTGGGGCAGGGCACCGAACGCGCCGCCGAGGCGCTAGCCGAACGGTTTCCGCACAATGAGATCATCCGCATCGATCGCGACAGCACGCGCCGCAAAGGCATGCTTCAAACATTACTCAAACAGGTGCAGGAGGGGCGCAGTCAAATCCTGCTCGGCACCCAGATGCTCGCCAAGGGGCACCACTTGCCGAACGTCACGCTGGTCGGCATCCTCGACGCGGACCAGGGGCTGTTTGGGATCGACTTCCGCGCCAGCGAACGGATGGGGCAGCTGATCATTCAAGTCGCAGGGCGCGCCGGACGCGGCGACCAGCGCGGCGAAGTATTGATCCAGACCCATCACCCGGAACATCCGCTCCTGAATGGCATCATCAACCACGACTATAGCCGCTTCGCCAGTGACCTGCTGATTGAACGCTCACAGGCACGACTGCCGCCATTTCGTCACATCGCCCTGTTGCGCGCTGAAGCGAGCAGCCGTGATCAGCCCCATGCATTTCTTAGCGCCGCACGCGACATGGGATTGCAACTCGCAAACCCGGCCGAACTGCTCGGACCGATCCCCGCTGCGATGGAGAAGCGCGCGGGGCGTTACCGCGCACTGCTACTGATACAGGCCGACAAACGGATCGCGCTGCACAATTTTTTACGCCACTGGTTGCCACAGCTGTCACAACTGCCGCTGGCAAAAAAGGTGCGCTGGTCAATCGATGTCGATGCGATGGAGATCGGTTAATCGACGCAGCAGATAAAAGAGTCTAACGCTTGAATGTTGGGCCAGACTCCGGATAATAGGTCGCCAGCCATTGTTGGCTACTAATAAACTCACCGATCCAATCATCGGCCCAACCACTGATCTGACAAAGCGTTAATGAAAACCCAAATACAAGCCCTTATCACCGAGGCCGTCACGGCGCTACAGCAACGTGACGACCTGCCCACAGAGATCAACCTCGACATCCAGATTGAGCGCACCCGCGATACAAGCCACGGCGATTTCGCCTGCAATGTCGCACTGATGCTGGCCAAACAAGCGCGCTGCAAACCGCGCGACCTGGCGCAAAAGATTGTCGATGCACTGCCAGCATCAGCGATGGTCAGTAAGGTTGAGATCGCCGGCCCCGGCTTCATCAATTTTTTCATGGCCGACGGCGCACAGCGCGCGGTGATCAGTAAAATTCATGAAGCTGGCGAGGCCTTTGGCCACAGCACCATCGGCCAGGGCAAGCGGGTACAGGTCGAGTTTGTCTCGGCCAACCCCACCGGCCCGCTGCATGTTGGCCACGGCCGTGGTGCCGCCTACGGTGCCACCGTCGCAGACCTGCTCGCCGCCGCAGGCTTCAAGGTGCACCGTGAATATTATGTCAACGACGCCGGACGCCAGATGAACATCCTCGCCGCCAGCACCTGGCTGCGTTACCTCGAAGGGTGTGGCGAGACCATCACCTTTCCGGTCAACGGTTACAAAGGCCAATATATTTACGACATCGCCGCTGAACTGAAACAGCACCATGGCGATGCGCTACGCCATCCCGCCAATACGGTACTGGCCGATCTGCCGGAAGATGAAAAGGCCGACGGCAGCGGTGACAAAGAGCGCTACATCGATGCAGTAGTGAATCGCTGTAAAACACTGCTCGGCGATGATGGCTATCAAATGGTCTTCGATGCCGCGCTCAACAGTATTCTGGCCGACATCCGCGAAGACCTGCTGGAGTTCGGTGTCATCTACGATGAGTGGTTTTCAGAAAACTCACTAGTCACCTCCGGCGCGATCGATCGCGCAGTGGGTCGCCTAAAAGTCAGCGGTCACCTCTATGAAGAAAACGGCGCGTGGTGGTTTCGCTCTACCGATTTTGGCGATGAAAAAGATCGTGTTGTGATTCGTGAAAATGGTCAGGCGACCTATTTTGCCTCCGACATCGCCTATCACATGAACAAGCTGGAGCGCGGCTTTGATCGCGTCATCGATGTGTGGGGGGCCGATCACCACGGCTACGTGCCACGCGTTAAGGCCGCGCTGCAAGCGCTCGGGGATGATGTCGATAAGCTGGAGGTGCTACTGGTGCAGTTTGCAATCCTCTACCGTGGCGGCGAAAAGGCGCAGATGTCGACCCGTAGCGGCGAGTTCGTCACGCTGCGTCAACTGCGCGAAGAGGTGGGTAACGACGCCGCACGTTTCTTCTATGTAATGCGCAAGTGTGAACAGCACATGGACTTCGACCTCGACCTCGCCAAATCGCAGTCGAACGATAACCCGGTCTATTACATTCAGTATGCCCATGCGCGTATCTGTAGCGTGATGCGTCAGCTGGATGAAAAAGGGATTGCGTGGCAACTGCCCGATGAAGATAAACTGGCCGTGCTCGATAACGAACACGAACAGGCCTTGATCACCACGCTGTCACGTTTTCCCGAAGTCATCGAGGCCGCAGCGCTTGCGCATGAGCCACATCAGATCGCCTACTACCTGCGTGATCTCGCCAACGATTTCCACACCTATTACAACGCCCATCAATTTATTGTGGATGATGAAGCTGTGCGTAATGCCCGACTCGCGCTGATCAATGCGGTGCGTCAGGTGATTAGCAATGGCCTTGGCCTGCTCGGTGTTAAATCACCTGAAAAGATGTAACCGTGACAAAAGATTACAAGATGCCCTCAGGGCGCAAGTCGCCCAAAAAAAAGGCCACAAAGAAAAAGCCTGCCGGCATCGGCTGGGGTTCACTGATGGTCGGCATGCTTATCGGTCTGGTGATCGGGCTCAGCGTTTACCTTATTACGCAGTTCAATAATAATGCAACCAACGTCACTGCCGAGTCATCCGCACCCAAGCCACCAGTCACCACGACCAAGCCTTCCAGCAGTGAAGCGCCCCCTGAAAAGTCACGCTTCGATTTTTATACGCTACTGCCAGAAATGGAGATCTTTATTCCAGAGCAGGATAAAGAGGCAGCGCTCAGAATGCCAAAACTCAAACGTCCCGGCACCTATGTTTTACAGGTAGGTTCCTTTAAAAAGTTTGCTGACGCCGATGCCTTTAAGGCGAAACTTGCGCTACAGGGGTTCGAGTCTAAAATTCAGACCATCACAGTGGATGGCAATAAGTGGCACCGCGTGCGCATCGGTCCAATTACTGAAATGCCCGCGCTCAATGATACACGCGCGCGTCTGAGAAAAAATGATATTGAATTTATGCTGCTAAAAATAAAGTCTGACAAAGCGGGATAAGAGGATCAGTAAGTGGAAATCCTTTTTTACATCGGCGCAACACTTATCGTCTTAGCGACTGCCGTAAAACTGATTCATGTGAGAAATCGCCACCGCGCTGCCAGCAATCTGGTCTTCGCCAAACACACCTTCAATCAACTTGCGGTCGCCCAACAAAACACTGTTCATGACAAGGCGATTGAAATAGTGCTGGCGTCCAATACCAAAATGCGCGGTTTTGCCAATGAGGTTGAGCGCTTTGGCTGGTATGCGTTAGCGATGAATGCGCTCGGTATCCAGTCCACCGTACCGGATAACCCTAGCTGGTATAAGATCAAAAATCCCTATAGCGCCATTATCCCGGGCGATGCAATGATCTATAACGTTACCGGCGCGTTGCAGCAGCAATACGACATCACAGTTAAGATAAGTGCCAAAAAAGGTTACCCAGAAAAATCAGCCGCGACAGCAAAAGCAAAAAAGAAAGCTAACAAGAAATAATATCGCTGTCGATCATGGCGGCGGCCTGTCAGTAGGCCACCATACCACGTCAACCAACCTCCGCGATTAATTCAGAAAAAGCCGCTGCACAGCCGCAAGATCAAGACAGGTCATTTCGGCATCGCCCTGCAACACCTGACACGGCGCATTGGGTTCACCCATCTGATCCAGCACCACCACTGCCCCGCTGAAATCATCTTCTTTTGTATAGCCGTTAACGGTGATGATGGTCTTGAGCCCCGCCGCCTGCGACGAGAGGATGCCGTTGCGTGAATCTTCAAAGGCGATACACTGTTCTGGCGATAGTCCCATCTTCTCCATCGCGTAGGTATAGATATCCGGCGCAGGTTTTTTAGCGGGCACCACATCGCCCGCAGCGATCACTTCAAACCACTGCATCGCCTCACGGCCTAATGTATTACTAATCAGCGCTTCAACATTGGCCGGGGTGGTGGTGGTCGCTATCGCCAGTCGCATATTGGCCGCGCGGGCCTCTTTAATCAAACGCTCAACACCCGGTCGCAATGGAATCTCACCACGCTGCATCATTTCGACAAAGTGACGCGTCTTCGCGGCATGCAGACCGGCAACAAACTCATCAAACTGCGCAGGCTTTTCAAAAGTGGTATTAAAACTTTCCAGATAGAAACGAATACGTTCTTTACCACCCGTTACCGTCAGCAGTTCACCATAAAGTGCTTCACTCCAGACCCAGTCTAATCCCGCCTCTGCAAAGGCCGCATTAAAGGCGACTCGATGACCATCGCGCTCGGTGTCGGCAAGGGTGCCATCAACATCAAATATCAGTGCCTGTAACTCGTTCGCCATTCCTGCCTCATCATTACTAAAAAATTTAAAGTCTTATTTTCTCATACTCAAAGAACGAGCACACGTAGTTTCAGACGATGTCTAGCCCACATTGCTATCTATGGCCATTTGGTGGGTTTTAATATATATTCTAGAGAATAATAGCTAAAATCGATCAGTTGAACCCGAAACATCAAATGGTCTTTTGGTTTTAGTAAGTGGACAGCGGCTACCGACCCAAAGGGGACCTTGGAGCTTTAATATTGAAATCAGGAAAAAGGGAAATAATTCCGCTTTACGTGACTCAATATATAAAAGAAATATGCATTATGTTAATGATTGAAAACGGGAATACGGAATATTTATCAGAATCATATCGGGTTGTTATTTCCCACTAATATAAGTTAGCACCCAATACTAGCTCATGGAAAATATATGAATAATCTAAATGGAACTCATTTCTTATGTGAACTCATAAGAGAACTAAGTAATGATAGAAATGCTACTCATTATAAAGGCGAAGCTACTATTACAGCCATTGTTCACGGCGAAGAAGTAATTTCAAGTGACACCATAGATTGTGAAATGGTTATTAAATATGACTCCGTAGATATTAATTTTTACTGGGAAGATTGTGGCTATAAAGATTATAAAAAAATGGGGCTTTATGGGCAAGCAAGTTCTAAATTTCAAAATATTACAAAGCTCTCTAATACCTCATTTAAATTATCTGACCCTAAAGGCGCATATGAATTTACTATTGCTTGGTAAGTCTAGTGCTAACAAGCGGGTCAAGTACGAAGCGCAAAAGGCGCGCGCATCTTACCCAAAACGTTGATATGCAATATAATGAATGCACTTACTGAACTAAAAACAATCACTCCACCATTTGAGCTGTATCACTATACAACTCAAACAGGAATTATTGGCGTTCTAGAATCTGATTCACTCTGGGCGACAAAAATTCATTATCTAAATGATTTAGTTGAGTTTAAATTAGCACTTTCTATTGCCGAAGAAATATTGCAAGAGAAGCTAGAGTCATGCGGTGAACTAAGTAATAAAATACGTTGCCTGTTAAGTAATCTGCACACAATAAGAAAGATTAATATTTGTGTAGTATCACTTAGTACAAAGCGTGATCTATTAAGTCAGTGGAGAGCATATGGCGCGAAAAATGGAGGTTTCTCTATCGGCTTTAATTCAACAGCTTTAATTAAGCAAGCAGAAGCACAGGGATTTTATCTTGTAAAGTGCATATATTCTGAACCTGAGCAAAAAAGGTTGATTGGCGGTCTTGTTGATGAGTGTCTTGCTGAAGACTTTAGTACGACTCAAGGATATGAAGATCCTGAGAGACCAAGAACAATTGTAATGCTACCAACAGGTGGAGACTTCACAAAGAAACTTATATCCATCGCTCCTGCCATAAAAAACAAATCATTTGAAGAGGAATCAGAATGGCGCTTAGTCTCAGAGAATGGGATAGATATTAGATCATTATCTTTTAGGGAGGGCGCATCGACGTTGATTCCATACTTTAATCTTAAACTAGGTGAAAAGTCAGACTATCTAAGTAGTGTTACAGTTGGGCCAACACAACATCTAGAGCCAGCAAAAGATGGGGCAACATTGTTATTAGGTAAGTATGATTTTGGGCGTAATTGTACAGTGCATGAAACAGAGATACCGTTCAGAAATTGGTAAAAAGGCCTAACAAGCATCAAGTTTAGGTATTCAGTTTAATTCGGGGAAGTAGGAAAAGTGAACATTAGCGAATTAAAAGCAAGGGTTAAAGCTGGGAAAATGTCTCCTATTCAGCCATCTGAGGAGATTTCAGCTGGAGAGTTACTTAACTCTGCAAAAGAGCTAGTAAATTACTCAATTACCCATGGCTGGAATTTAATCTCATCAAAAGAATGCGATGAAAGATGGTCTCAGCATACTCTTGAGCTTTTAGAGTACATAGATAGTCAAGAATATGATGATGAGGAGCTGTCTAATATTATAGATAGCATTCAAACTGAAGATTTTCATTGGAATTGGTTTGCTAAATCTTTCGCTATGCATGCTTCTGAGTACGCGTGGTTTTATTTGTATGCCGAAAATAAGCCTCAGGGTGCTTGTGTGATTTATCAGCCCAAGGGTAGCGCTCTTCAAAAGTCCAATATCTTTTACGTAGAATTCCTCGCAGTTGCACCTTGGAATCGAGACTGCCTTATTAGAGAGAGGGATCTGCATGGTGTTGGCTCAATTTTACTTAAGGCAGTTCTCGATTTCTCAGTTAATGAGCTGGGGCTCTCTCCTGGATTTTCATTGCACTCACTCCCTCAAGCCAAGGGCTATTATGAAAAATTAAACATGGTGAATGTCAAGGGCCTAAACAAAGATGCCTTGCTATATTTTGAACTACCCGAACCAGAAGCAAATATTTTTTTGGGGGCGTCATGACTGATAATAAAAAAGACCCTTGGGAAGGTTTTTTAACAAAAAATACAGACCCTGTAGACACACGTGAACTTTATGAGGCGTATAAAGTTTTTAAAAGGAGAGTTGAGAGCCTACCTAAATCGGAATTGCTTAGGCTTGGGTGGATATCCGACAAAGAAGACCTGTCTTCCATGACCGACTTTTTTAAGGATATTTACTCCGAAAGGAATAACGCTTTATTCAGAAAGTCCAACGCTTCAGATGCAGCGCTGCTATCGGTTTGGCTCTCGAAAGTAAGATCAACCGCCGAGGTAAATGTAATATCAGATTCAGTACCAAGTTTTAACGGTTTATCAAAGCAACAGTTAAAAGATATTGCTCGAATGAGCATCGATACTGACATTATCAGGGCGCTACCCTCAATTATGGCGCAGTACGGTATCGTGCTTGTGTATGAAAGGTCACTGTCTGCTACGAAAGTAGATGGCGTAGTATTTAGGTTGAGTAGTGGTCATCCTGTAATAGGCTTAAGCTTTAGATATTCTCGGATTGATTATTTCTGGTTTACTTTATTGCATGAGCTGGCTCATATTTGCCTTCATATCGATAAAATAAGCAATCCAATATTAGATGATTTGGATGTGAGTACTCAGGATGAAATTGAATTGGCGGCGAATAGGTTGGCAAAATATTCGTTTGTTGACCGATCTGCATGGAGAAGTTGTGAGCCGAAATATAACAAGAATTATAAGGCTGTTGAAAAGTTCGCTGAAGAAACTGGTATACATAAAGGCATTGTTGCCGGGCTCCTAAGAAAGGAGCTTGGAGATTATAGCCTCTATAGCAAGATGGTAAATGAAATTAATGTAAGGGAGTTGGTTTTTGGCAATGGATAGTTACATACCGTTTTTGAAATATAAATCCAATGAAATAATTGGGCTAGGGGAACTTGATTTAGATGTTTTAGAGCGTGTCATACCCTTTTTTGATTACCCAAGGCCAAACGAACCTAAAACATGTGAAGAGTTTGTTTCAGATGTACAGCGACTTGCTAGAAGCGTTAAAAAACATCTATCAAAATTTCGAGAAATTTACATTGATACCTATGATTTTGATGGCAACTATGAGATTGAAGGGGTATATAGTTATTTTTATCTCGTAGATAGTATTAGAGGTATGGATGTTATACCTGTTGTATCTATAGACCGCGGTATAGAGCACTTAGAGTCTGTTATTGATTTGGCAAGAGAGAATAGAATTTCATCCGATGTGGTGGCTTTTAGAATTACCGCAGAAGATTTCTCTAATTATTTAGTGGTGGAGGATGAGATTAGAGATCTTTTAGGGGAGGTGTTTGAAGAGTACTCAGAAGTGGACCTAATATTTGACTGTAGGCTTTGTACTTCAGTAAACCCGCAGGAAATTGGCCAGCAAATAGCTGATTTTTTCAGTCTTTTTTCAGATAACTACGTTGTCCGAAGAAAAATAGTAACAGGATCTTCAATCCCAGCATCGGTAGGGGACATACTCGTAGTTAACAGCGAATGTCATATAGTGAAAAAAGAGATTGATATATTTAAAAATGTCATTCGTTATTCTGGCAATGTAAATTTCATTTATGGTGACTATGCGATTGTTAGCCCTAATTATTCAGATGTAATAATTCAGCCAGAAATCATGCAGAACGTTATGACGGCAAAATTAATTTACACCTATGATAATAAGCACTACTTTATTAGAGGTGGATCATTAAAAACTAAAGGGTATGAGCAATATTTTGATTTAGCAGGAGTCGTGTGTGCTAAGCCATTTTTTCGTGGCGCTGATTACTCAGCTGGTGATGCGTATTTGGAAGAAAAAAGCAGAAGAGAAGGTAGTAACTGCATGCCAGGAACAATAATAAAACCATCCATTAATGCTCACATTACATATATCGTGAGAGATTGCCCTATTTAGCTGTGTGCATTGAGTGTCGGCCTAGTAACTGGCCGCATATATTGTTACTTAATTCTGTTTTTTTCTGAGCGCTTGATATTAATTGCGCTAGAAAATCTCTAGGTTTTCTTTTGTGCTTGCTTTCCTCCAGGAGACTTAGCATTTCACTCTTCCAGAGGGTAAGAAGAGCAAGTTCTTTATTGAAATCTGGATTAAGCTTTGCCCCTCTTTCGTAACTCAAATAAACATTGCCCCTTGAAAAGGATGCTAATATAACCCCCCAATAATCAGGGGCAATATTAAGGGCTTTTTTAATATGATTTTCTGTAGTCACTAGGGTTATCTTTCTAAAGGCACTATTATAATATGAGCCTTGTACTTGAATTCGATCAACTTTATCGTTAATCCCTTTAATTTCATAACAGTGTGCCTCATTATATAGCGCTACCACATCTGCAATAGCATTACCGTTATGGACGCGTAGCTCTTCGATAATAGCCTTGGGCTGTGTGGCTTGGTTTTTCAGCTTCTTAAGAAGTGCACTTCTAATTTCTTTGTCATTAAGGATCATTCTATGCTCTAAATCTAATTATAGGCGTGTCTATAAGGGTATCGACCTTTATCTGCTGCTGGTTAGTATTCTAGGCTCAATCTGAGTGTTTTCCTAGAAAATACTGGGTGTGCATATGGAATAATTGGGAATAATCGGGGTCAGTGTAAAAATACAAATGGCAGCTCTTGGCCGAAAGTACCTGTTTAATAATTGATAGTGAGCGCGTACTATCGACCCGATCGTTCGAGCTTTAATATTGAAATCGGGAATACGGAATATTTATCAGAATCATATCGGGTTATTATTTCCCACT
>Ga0316209_1001282_pt1 | contig 27918 bp, 25 predicted proteins | sample 6monopyrite_MG_FD_204945 | JGI IMG/M metagenome (GOLD analysis project Ga0316209, IMG submission 204945) | Microbial mat bacterial communities from mineral coupon in-situ incubated in ocean water Damariscotta River, Maine, United States -... | ecosystem: Environmental > Aquatic > Marine >...
ACACCAATGCACGGTGAACACTAGGGCAAAGAATGCCAAGAAACGGAACTCGGTGAATAGCACGGCCTAGCGTTCCTTTGCTTCCAACAGGTTCACAAAGTCAACGGCAAAAGTCATAGTCATGCGCTCCGAAGCTTGTCGATTCAGATGGTACAAATCGAAATGCGCCGCTACGCGATACCACTCCGGAAAGGCTTCGGGATCATCGTATGCGATGAGGTGCTTGAGATCGCCGTTCTCTTTCAATAGGCGCCATCCGCGGTAACGCTCTAAATTTGGGTGAATCCACCAGATAATGCCAACACCGTGCTGCGCAGCTAGTTGCTCCAATTCACGCACCATAGCTAACTGACTGCCGCCCGGTTTCCCGCCATCGTCAGCAACCGCCAACTCCTTCACAGCTTGCAACAATTTTTGCGGAGAGCTGCGAAACTTTTTACGCATACCGCGCGATTGCTGATTGGCGGTTGCAACCTCCAAAGGGACATAGCCATTGCGCTGAGCGCCAAGTCCGGATTGATCTTCAAACCCCTCCAACCCTTTACGGCCAATCGACCGTACCGCATCCATGCCACGTGCCAAAGACAAGGTCCGACGCCACCAATGCTCTCCATGGCGTTTCAGCAAAGACCATTTTTCTTCTTGAGGCAAGGCACTCTTCCAAACCTCGCGCGCTAAACGCCAAGTGGTGGCGGTGTCATGCCATTCGATGCGTCGCAAACCGAAATCATTTTCATTTTGCATAGCGAGTTCGAAGGGCAGCGCCTCCATGACGACCCACTTCAAGTTGGGTGGATTTTCTTCTAAAACTCGACCAAGCATGTAGGCCTGTTCCTGGAAACCCATGCCAAGCGCCGCCATGTTGATCGAACGAAAGGGCGTTTCACCGTCTTTGCGCTGCGCATCGAAAAGCTGAGGATCGAATTGACGAAAGACATGGCTGGAACCAAGGAAGAGGACATCGACCTCGTCTTGGATGGTTTCATACCACTCGACTTTCAGCCGCTCCGGGACTGCATGACGCAACCATTGATTGACTAAGCCAAAGCCTAGTGCAAAGAGAAGCAAGTAGAGCGGGAGAAAACGCACGTGTGGAAGGGATTATCCGGCGACGAGTTTTAACATCCACGAAGAAGCCAAGGCTGCAATCGTGCCGAGTAAGTAGCCCGCGATGGCAAGCAAGGCCCCCACTGGTGCTAGTGCTGGGTGGAATGCACCTGCGACGACAGGGGCCGAGGCTGCTCCACCAATGTTCGCCTTCGAACCAACCGCGAGGAAGAAAATCGGTGCTTTGAGGTAACGACGCAACCCCAACATGAGTATGGCGTGAATGAACATCCAGACCGCGCCGACCACCACTAAGCCTAGGTTCTCCGGCTGCATGACTTTGGAAAACTCTGCCTTTGCGCCAATGGTTGCAACCAACAAGTAGAGGAAAACGGATCCAATCTTGCTGGCGCCGACACCTTCGAGTCTGCGCATAGGCGTGAAGGAAAGCAGTAATCCAAAAACGGAAACGAGAAGAACAATCCAGGTGAAACCGTTAATGAAGCCACCAAGACCCGGCATGTGTGCTTCCACCCAGATATCGAGATCGGCGGACATGGCGCGCGCTAAAACCGAACCGCCAAGTCCAAGCGCCGAGATCATGAGGAGAGATCCAAGGTCGGTCGGGCGCGAAACCGCAGCTTCATAATCGGCCACTCTTTCGCGGACATCATCTAGGCTCGCGCGGTCGGCGCCAATCGCGGCATCGGCCTTTTTCTCGCGACCTGCAAACCACAGCAAGACCGCCATCCAAACATTGGCGACCGCAACATCGACCACGATGATGGCACCCATGATGTCGCTGCCTGCACCGGCGTGCGTCTGAAGAGCAATCATGTTTGCGCCGCCGCCAATCCAAGAACCTGCAAGCGCCGACAATCCGCGCCAGGCCTGGTCCATGTTCTCTGCGGGAATGAGTCCCTGACAAAGGAACAAAGCAATCGGCCCCGCAATCACAATCGTTGCGGTTGCGCCAAGGAACATAAACACCGCATTTCGCCCGAGCTTCAGAATGCCCTTAATGTCAACCGACAAGGTCAGCAGTAGCAAACTCGCCGGCAACAGGTAGGACTTCACAAAGTCGTACAGCGGGCTCTCCAGAGGAATCAATCCGGTGTTGGAAAGCAGTGTCGGCACAAAATATGCGAACACCAACAGCGGAACAACGCTGAAGATTTTGCCGAATTGCTTATGCGCATTCAGCCAAAAAAGTACGGCGAGGAATCCAAGCAAGACCGCAAGAACCTGCATGGGATCCGAGAGCAAAGCTCCCTCAATGGTTTCTTCAGTAGGCATTGCTAGGGCTATTTCTTCTCAGGGTGCAGGAGCTGTTCTGCTTGACGCAATTGGGAAGGAGAGAGGTATTGCTTCCAATCCCCCTTCAACGATGCGTTCACACGACTGGCTTGCGCTTCGGATAAGGCGAGATCGCGCAAAGGAGATTGCAGGAGGTAGTACTTTTGCTCTCCATCCAAGCGGAACCCAGATTCCTCAGATTGCCGTGAATCCCAAACGTGGCGTCCACCTTGGTTGACTTTGGCATGCTTCAAAATGGATTCATAAGACATCACCTTGGAGTCAAACCAGACCTTGACGACTTCTTCCTTGCCAATCCAACCTTGGCGTGTCTTCACGACACCATCTAAGAGACCGAACTCGGCCTCGCCAATCCAAAATCAGGCCATGCCAAAAACAACCGATTCAACGCCGCGTTTCTTGGCAGTCTCTTCCGCAGCCACCAACTGAAACCAGGAAGGCACCTCCAGCTTTGCAGCCTTCAGGCCATCGACCATAGCGCCAGCAAAAGCAGCCGTGGTCCAGTCTTTGGCAACGCGCGGGATGAGGTTATCGCCTTTTGCATCGACCACTCGCAACACCTGATAGTTCCAGGCCGGCTCCTCATAGCGTGCGAGTACGGCGGCGTCGGCATCGTCCTTGGTGTTGTTGTAAATCGCGATTGGAATGAACAACTCCTCAGCGGCTTCGACCAATAATGGGTGCGTCAGAACCTGAGCACCATATCCTTTGCAACCGTCTCAGCCAGGCACTTCCTGAAACAGTAGCAACGCCGGTTTCTTGGATGCGGCCGCACTAGCCAAGCCCTTTTCAAAATCACGCCCCCACTTCACTTGCCCCAATTCCACAGGCTGCGCCACTCGGTTCTCCAAGGGCGTTAAAGTAGGCGGCGAAGTGATGATTTGAGGTGTCTCTTGCGCAAAAAGCACAACCGACGCGAAAAGTAAACTGACCATGCGGCCAGTTTAGTTCATCGGGAAGTCTGGCAAGGGCGGCATACCGCTTGGATTTCCCTGCGGCGGCGCGCCACCTTGCTGCTGTTGGGCCTCAATATGATCCAGCTTGTGCACTGGCCACTCCACCGGGGCACCGTCCAGCACCAAACGGAAGGTGTAGGTGCCAAACTCCTCGAAAGGCATGCCAGCCAAACGGATGACTGCGCGCGCTTTGGCGTTGCGGTCTGCAAGATGGACGACGGGCAGCTTCATGTTTTGCGCATTGCCACTAGGTGCTTCAATCTGCAGGCCGACTTCATAGTCGCCAAGGCCATCACTGAGACCGAGTGCAACGCAAAGCATGGGAAGGCTGCCAGGAAGCTTGACCGAAGCCAGAGAATCAAACAGGCCAATCATGCACAGCTTGCCAGCTTCGTCACGAAAGGCGTGGTCGCACACATGCAACCAGTCGAGGGTAGGTAGAGGTTTACTCATGAATCAGGATTCGCGGCGGTGGACTTTGCCACAGCTCGCTTGATCGGAAGGTAATAAAAGAATCTCGGCGGCGTTCACATGTTTCGGTCGTGAAGCCACCCAAAGAACCGTTTCGGCAACATCTTTGCCGGAAAGAGGCGTCATGCCTTGGTAAGTGGAATCGGCGCGTTCGGTGTCGCCGTGAAAACGTACGCTGCTGAATTCCGTATTCACGAGACCAGGATCGACCGTGCTTACGCGAATGCCGGTGCCGTTCAAATCGAGGCGCATGCCCTTGGTGATGGCATCTACGGCGTGTTTACTTGCGCAGTAAACCGCACCACCTGGATAGACCTCGTGACCGGCAATCGAGCCAATGTTGATGACTTGCCCCTCGCCGCGTGCGACCATTTTCGGCAGCAAAGTGCGGCTGATGTTAAGCAGTCCCTTCACATTGGTGTCGAGCATTTCATCCCAGTCTTGATAGCTGCCCTCTTGCAACGGCTCAAGTCCGCGCGACAGGCCTGCGTTATTCACCAAGAGGTCGATGTCATGCCATTCCGGTGGCAGCGCTTCAAATGCGGCTTCCACAGCGCTGCGTTCGCGGACATCGAGCGTGAACACCATGATTTCAGCGCCATGCTCCTCACGTAGCCGTGTGGAAATATCGCGCAAGCGGTCTTCCCGACGCGCGCAAAGCAAAAGCCGCGCTCCTGCAGCTGCAAAAGCCTCGGCACAAGCCTCTCCGATGCCAGAGCTGGCGCCGGTAATGAGGACGGTTTGTCGAGAGAAAGGCATGGGATGCATGCGCGATGCGCGCGGCAAGGATAACGTCGTCCTTCATGCCCTCCCACCTCACCCGACGCGACTTCCTTGCCCTTTCCGCCGCCGGAGCTGCTGGCCTTGCGGTTTCTTGTCAGATGCCCGGCTATTTGCAGCCCGGCCAAAAGCTGCGCCATGCTGCGGTCGGCGTTGGCGGTATGGGTTCGGGTGATTTGGGACAGATTAGCTCGCACCCCGATGTGCAGATTGTTGCACTATGCGATGTCGACGCCAACAACCTCGCCAAAGCTGCTGCGCTTCATCCGGCCGCGCGCACCTATCGAGATTGGCGGGTCATGTTGCGTGAAGAAAAACGCGCCATTGATTCGGTTTGTGTTTCGACGCCAGACCACATGCACGCCCCAGTCACCATGTCGGCTATGGCCATGGGCAAGCATGTGTATTGTCAAAAGCCGCTCACACATACCGTGGTCGAGGCGCGACGCATTGCGGAGTTTGCGCGCAAGAGTGGTGTGGTTACGCAAATGGGAATCCAAAATCATTCCGGGCAAAACTACTTGCGTGCGATTGAGATTTTCCGTTCGGGCATTTGTGGCCCTGTGGAGCAAGTGCATGTGTGGACCGACCGCCCTGCTGGTTGGTGGCCGCAAGATGTGGTGAAGCCGACCGGTGAAGACCCGGTGCCCGATAGTTTGGAATGGGATTTGTGGTTAGGAGTTGCGCCGAAACGCAATTACAAAAATGGCGCTTACCACGCATTCGTTTGGCGCGGACGCAAAGACTTCGGCACCGGTGCGCAGGGCGATATGGCTTGCCACCTCATGGATCCTGCACTTTGGTTTTTGGGTTTAGGTCAGCCGAGTTCGATTCGCTCCAATGGTCCCAAGCCCAAGGCCGATAGTTTCCCGTTGTGGTCGGAAGTGCAGTATCGCTTTGGTCCTACCGAGTTGACTCATGCAGAAGGTGTGGACTTAACTTGGCACGATGGCGGGCGTAAGCCGCAATCGCTGTTTGATGAGTATGGAATCAGCGATCCCTATGGCAACGGCAGTTTGTTTGTTGGCGAGAAAGGCGCGCTCATGGTGAGTCCTTATGAGCCGTGCCGCTTCTTCCCAACCGGTGCTGAAGAACTCGCGCTCGAACTACCGGACATTGCAGGCCGCAACCATTGGCATCAATGGGTAGACGCTTGCTTCCAACGCGTAGAGGCTACTGCTGGTTTTGATTACTCGGGGCTCCTGACCGAGGTTGCGTTACTAGGCAATGTAGCGCTGGAGTTCCCCGGTCAAACTTTGCATTGGAATGCCAGTCAGATGAACTTTGGCAGCAACATTCTGGCGAACCGGTTCCTTCATAAGGATTACCGGGGTGGCTGGGAAGTGAAGGGTCTTTGAACCTGACTTACCAATACTCGATTCTTTCCCCACCAAAGACTTGCACCAACTGATCAAACGCTGGCTCAGCAGTTTGATTTTCCATCACCCAGGCAATGAGCTTGCCGGTGAACGGAATAGTGTTGTCGAAGTACTGCCGCCAAACAATGAGAGATTTATCCGCCGACAAGGACTCGACGGTGAAGATACCCATATGTTCGCGGATGGGAATGAACTTGGTGGTTGCATGGAGATCCATTTGATAAACATAGAAATGGCCATCGCGGAGAAAACGGATAGGTTCCACCATGGTGCTTCCCTTGTAGTTTCCCACTCGAACCGACCCCGCCACGATGCGACCGTTATCCATTTTAGTCCACTCGAATTCTTCTACACCGGGAAACCACTCATGAATGCCAGTCAACATGAGTTGAAACGCTTCTTCACGCGGAAGGTTGACTCTTGCAATCACCAGAGAACGAAGTGGCGCAAGAGTCAGCGGCGTGGTGTCAAATCCGCCAACCACACGTTGGGTAATGGGAAAGGCCGAATTCAATTCGTCTTCGAACTCCTCATGAATGGTGACCGAGGAACAGGCAATAAGGCATGGCATAAGCAAGAGGGAAGGGAGAAGTCTGATGCGCCTGATTGTAAACAGAACCTCCCACGGCTCGCCAAGCTGCGAAATGAAGCTAGAGTGGAGCCATGCTGTCCATTCTTCTCCTAATGCTTGCCCAACATCAAGGTGGCCCCGGCGATGATATTCCACCAAACAGCCCACCACCTGAAATGGAACAAGCTGCTAAAGAAAACCGCAGCTTGCTGGTCATTTCCACCTCCGCCGATGAAGCAAGAAAGGCTGAAGTCGCGGCTTTGTTGAAGCACTCCGCCATCCGCAGGGAAATTCAATATGAGTTTGTAGTGACTTATCGACCTGGACCTGCACGTCCCGGGGGCCCACCCATGACCTCTATGAGCTTTTGGGACAGTTCCGGAAAGCCAGGTAAAAACCTTCCTTATGAACAGCTCCTCACTTCTGCTGGTAAACCAGATGCACAAAAGTTTTTGGATTTACTGAAGCAGAACGAATCGACACCACTCGATGCGCTCAAGGTTTTAGAAAGTGCACGTCAAACCGCCCTTCAAGAGAAGAAGCGTTTATTTATTCACCTTGGCGCACCCTGGTGAAGTTGGTGCGTCCCCTTCGAGGAGTTCCTTGAAGATCCAGTCGTCGCCCCAATTCTCGCGCGTGATTTCGTCATGGTCAAGATAGATGTTGACCGCATGACTAATGGCAAACGTGTTGGACTTGGATTGCGTGCGGGCAAAGACGGCGGCATTCCGTGGTACGTCATCATGACTGCCGAAGAATCTTTACTGCGCGCGAAGCCCACGGACGATGGCACCCCGCCTGCCGAGGATTCCATACTGCAACGACGTAAGTCGTCCATGCTCGCCAATGCCTATGACCCCAATGGGAACAATGTTGGCTTTCCAGCAACACCAGCGGAGCGCAAACATTTCATGACAACTTTGCGGGAAACTGCAACTAGCGTGACTGAGGAAGAGTTTTCAGGGATTGCGAAAGCCCTCTACACCCTGGCCCACGCGCGCATTGGCGATCGAGCCGACGGCTAAACCGAAGTTCCACACTCGCCCCACTGCCGTCCCACTTCTATTTTGAGTGGAACTTGGAGTCCTGAGTGGCCGTCATAGGTTTCACAAGGCTAACTCTGGGGATTCAGGTCCCTATTCATGAAACAGACTCTTTCCGCCCTCCTGCAACAGTTCGTTGATCGTGTTGATTTACCGGTAAGTCGCCTCTCAAGTCAGGCGCAGATTCCAAAGCAAACGCTATTCAACTGGCTAGGAGGTCGGATGCCGCGGTGGCACCCACAACTACCGACGGATCTTGAGAGGTTGTCCGCCGCTCTGGGCCTGAATCAAAAAGAGAACGATGCCTTGCTCCAAGCGGCCGGCTGCGTCTGTGCCGTGGACACTCCACAATTTGAGGAATCTACTATGGGAAAATACAACATGCCTCGCGGATGGATTCGCGCTGGAAGCAAACCAAGTCATTATCATATGGGCGTTGATCCCAAAATGTTTTGCCAAGAAAATGCTGCGGCACTCGTTCAGGGGAAAGCAAAGTCTCCAGAGGGTTTTGGGACACTCATGCAGTCTTGCAAGCCTGGAGAATATCTCGGGAAGCGAGTACGTTTTTCCGCAATGGCGCGTCTCGACAAGATTGAGGATTGGGCTGGCCTTTGGTTTCGTATTGATGGACCGAAACGCAATGAATCACTTCAGTTTGACAACATGGGTGACCGCCAACTCAAGGGAACCAAAGACTGGGAGCGCTACTCCCTTGTGCTAGATGTTGCCGAAGAAGCTGTTGGGTTAGCTTATGGAGTTCTGCTTAGCGGCAAAGGCTGCGTTTGGATTGCAGATGTACGCCTAGAGGTTGTTGGTCCTGAAGTTCCGGTGACCAACATGAATGGAACGTCGCGTGGACTTCCAGATGCTCCAGTGAACCTTTCTTTTAGCGAGACGGCTTAATCGGCTACTGACAACGCAACTCAAAGTGCTCCATGCCATGAGCAAAAGGCCGGCCATTCCACGCTTCGAAGGTTGGGTTGTCACTAGGCTCGCATCCGCTGGTGGGAAGCCAGGTGCCGTAATCCAATCCAGGGCGCGTTGCTCTAACTCAATGTTGCCGGACAACTCGATTTCAGCCACGCGCATGGCCGGGAAGTCAAAACGTCCGATTTCGCCCTCGGCCTTGAAGGATCCATCGACCTCAAGGGCTACGTCGTAACGGCATTCGTTTAGGACAACGATTTCAGGGTCTTCCCACATGTAGCCGAGCCATTGGTTGTCGGCGAGGCCACGCTCTTCCGCCCAAGCGAGCATGCGTTCATAAGCGGTCATGACTCCGGTGCCTTGGTAGGGATCGAGCACCCGCATGTAAGCCACCGTACGCGCCGGGAGATCGCGAAAATGAACATCAAAACCATCTGGGTTTTCTCCCTTCGGCAAGCGCGGAAGCTTGGGACCCTTTTCATGACTAGCTAAAGTCGCCTCGAACTCCGCGCGTTTATGGTCACGAAAATCTTGCACATTAAAGTTGCTCGGCGCGACCTCGAACCGTTGCTTGAAGCTGCGCGGAAAATCCGAAGACGACGAGAATCCGCACTCCAAGGCGATTGCAGTCAACGAGCTATTGGGCGCATGGGACATAAGATAAAGCGCACGTTCCAGCCGCTGACGTTTCACAAATGCGTTCAACGTTTCCCCCATGAGCGATTGAAACACCCGGTAGAAATGAAAGGGTGAGAAACATGCGGCGCGGGCGACATCGTCCAGCCTCAAAGAACTCGACAGGTTTTGAACGATGTAATCAAGCGCCCGATTGGTGCGCTGCAAATAATCCTCGGACACGGTTTCTTTCATTTCGTTGGGAATCGCAAGATTTGGCAAGCGGCAATTCGCCCTCCATGTCATGTTAGCAGCAGATAAGACGCCTTCCCGCGGCCCCCTCCACCACCCGAGCCCATTTCATGAACACTTTCTCTTGTTTCGCCCTTGGACTCTGTCTAGTTCTGACCGCCCAGCTTCAAAACCCAGACCAGGAACCGGAACAGCCTGCCCCCGCGCCGGTCCAATCTTCCATGCAGCTTGGAAACTTTTCGGTGAGTTTGTCGGTGGAAGATTTGAAGGCCTCGGTTGAGTTTTATGAGAAACTCGGTTTTGCACAAGTCGGCGGCGTGCTCAAGCAAAACTGGATCATCATGCAAAATGGAAGCACCACCGTTGGATTGTTCCACGGCATGTTCGAAGGCAACATTATGACTTTCAATCCTGGTTGGGATAAGGACAAGAACACGCTAAATGATTTTGAAGATGTGCGCGTTTTGCAAAGTAGGTTGAAGGAACGCGGCATTGAGTTTGTGGCCGAGGCCGATCCTAAGTCAACCGGCCCAGCCAGCCTGGTGCTGATGGACCCAGATGGCAACACCATTTTCATTGATCAACACGTAGACGCTCCAACGGCAGAGGACGATGTCAAAGCTAATCGTTAGTACCCAAGTCGCCGGCCCCCTCGATGCAGTTTTTGCAGTCTTCACCGACCTTGCAAAAGCATCCGAACGCATTCCGGAGATTACCGCTCTTGAGCTACTCACCGATGGCCCGGTAGGCAAAGGCACGCGTTGGCGCGAAACACGTTTGATGTTCAAAAAGGAGGCCGTGGAGGAAATGGAGATCACCTCGTTCGATGCCCCGCATACCTACACCGTAGAGGCCAACTCCCACGGCATGCGTTATGAAACTCTTTTTGAATTTGTTGAAGAGGAAGGCGGCACTCGAGTGACTTGGACCTTCTGGAGCACGCCGCTGACCTTGGGCACCAAAATTATGGGCCCGATTATGGGGTTGTTGTTCCGGAAGGTCATGCGGAAGTGCATGCAGGGTGATTTAGAGGCTTTGCGTGGGGTTTGTGAAGTCAATTCAGTCTGCTCTACCGCCTAAAGTTCATTAACCGCTCACCCTCTCAAAGCAACTAACGACCGATGTTGAACCAAGCCATAGGTTGACTTTCGACTATTCGAATGGACTCGGAGAAGATTCGCGAATTGGGGCTGGGAGGATTTTTCCAGTTATTGGCTTACGCGCAAGCTACGCCAAAGGGCACGACAAAAATGTGCAGAGCAGAAACTTCAATTCTCTTGGGTGGGGAACGACCTGTTCGTGATTTTAGACGGCGGCGTAAACCATTCTTGAGCAGGCATGGAAGGGATAATTTAATTTACTCTTCGTCTTCCATTTCCTAAAACTCTACAACTGCAAATCCACCGGGCTCCCATTGAAAAGCTTGACTCTGAAGACCCAATCCTGAGTCCCCTTGCTTTCGCAGGGAAATGACAACCCACTCTCCATCGGCCGGGAAATAAGCCTCCAAATCCCTACCTCCAAAAGCTGAGTCTCGAGTGAAGCTCATGGTGACCAGATCATCTCCCATCATGCGCATGAGACTCAAGCTCATGGTGGAATAAGAGGCAATTTCTTCGTCTGACAGGCCGGAAATCCTAAGAGCCATGGGTGCACATAACTGCATTTCTAACTCAAGCTGTTCAGGACTTTGTTCGGGCATAGCAACTTCCAACGGCTGATATCCCATCGCTCGAAAAACGATAACATCACCTGTTTCGGCCCAGCCTTGCCATAGTCCCATACGAGATTCAGTGGAATAACCGAGCTTCTGCTTAGACGCGGCAAACTCCCCAATCGATTCCCCCGTTGCCTTGTCGATGCAACGAACGGCGTAGTGGCGCATGCTCGCTTGTGGGATTGAGAAGGGTGATTTATTCGGCAGGTGAACCTCCCCCACCACTTTGCCGAATCCACCCTCTTGCGCTGCGGCTTGCACGCGAACCACAAATCTCTGACTAGGAAATCCTTCCATTTCAAAGGCACCGCTTCTCTTTAAAGTCTGTTTATAAATGCCCGGTGATTTTGAAATCCAACCGTGGTGAATTGATATCCCCTTCTCGTAATCACCTGGAGACAAACTTACCTGCATGGGCTGAAAGTGCGAATCTGAATCCTCCTCAAGAAAACCTAAAAACGTTTGGCCCTTGGTAAGTTGCAACTCCAAGAAACCACCAAAGTTCAGTGCTTCATCCTTTTGCCAACACCAAACCTCTACACAGCCGTTAACCGCCGCCTCAAAACGGACGCAATTTTCAGGTTGGGCAATGACCCAATGATCATTGTTCCATGAAACTGGTAGCGCCATTCCTGAACTCTTATCTATCGCACGCAACTCACCCTTTACGAGTGCTCCGTCCGGGTTTCTCAGGAACAATTCCAAGGCATTACTTGGCGCGGGAGCAGGAATGAGAATGACTCGCCCGGCGCTAAGTTCGCCTGTACTCAAAGAAACTACAGCCCCTCCTTTCTGAACCCTTAACTGAAAGGTGCTGCCATCAGGCACTCTGATCGACGTCATTAGATCCAATCCGAAATCAATCTCCTGACGATAACGCAAATAATCAAACGGCAAATTCTCTGGCTGCGGATTCTCGTAGAAAGCTGCGAAATCTGTAATCGGCTCTACAACTGTCTCGATTGTCCCTTTTGCCAATCCTGGGGACTCAATCCACTCGCGAGCCAACTCCAAACGCACCTCAATTTCCTGGCGCATTAGAACAATTTCGCTTTGGCCTACCGTTTCAAAAACGTAGGAATCCGAGTAATTTTCCTTTTTGAAACGAAGTTGGGCACTTTGCGTTCTGAGGGTGACAATACCTCCGGCATTGGATTCGGCTGCCAACAAATTTGAGCCTTCCAAATAACACTTCACGCTTGGCAGTGGAGTCCTAGACACCGCGCTTTGAAAGTGAATGCTGGAATGCGATGGGAGATGCATTGGAATTTTCATTTCTTTAGCGCCGGCAATTACAAGTGGCATGCGGAAAGCTGCCCTTCCAAACAATGCGCCCTCTAAGGCATAACGGCCGGGTGCGATTGGAGGAAAAGATGCAGTACCAGTTCTGTCAGTGGCGGAGGTTGCTTCTACAACGGTGCCATCAGCCATTGACACGAAAGCTAATTGCCATCCTTCAATGGTTGTCTCGTCCACCACTAAGAGTTGTAAGGTTAACTCGTGCAGCTTTGCGTTCTCTAAAGAATTCCCCGCCCTCCCCGACGAAGGTGATACGTCTTTCCTTTCCATTCCTACGATAGGCGTTGCAAGTTCAGATACTTCCTTCACAGATTTGGTCGAGGACGAAACCGTCGCCATTTCCCGCAAAAATGCGGGCTCCTGATCCATAGTCAGGAGCCACACTCCGCCCAGGCACAGGGCGGCCAACAGAAGTAGAAGGGGCAGTTGGCGATTTTTCAAATTATTTCCTGGTCAATGTTCCGGTTGCGTTTTTAGTGTTTCCGTCTGCAAGGTCCACTCCATCGACATGACCCCCGGGAGGTACGTCAATCGGCAGCTCACTTCCCGCTGGGATGACCAAGTACTCCTCCCTACCTTTTTCGTCGTAAACAATAATCAAAATGGATTCGCTTCCGGCCTTCACAGTGTATTCCTTTACTTTGTCCGTTCGGTTCTTACCTACAACAGGCGACGGGATCCCAGGTGTGGCATTGGCTCCATCGGGCAAAATGAATTCTGTCGATGGGTGTGTGCCTGCCACTTGCCCAGCAGCACTGGCCGCCATAGCTCCAATAGAGAATCCGCCAGAGATAAGCATGGCAGTGAGGATGGGTTTTTTGAGGTTGTTCTTCATGACACCTGGGTAGACGGGGGTTAGGCTGCCCGACACGGGAAAATCTTACTCTTCTCATTTTCTTTACTTGCCAATCAAAACGCTCTATAAATCGTTCTTGGGGGGCAAACAAAACAACAACTCAGCAGCAATCTGCCTTTACCATTGTATTTATCAAGCGAATTCTGAGTGCGGGAACCTGAGGCCCTGGGACCTATACATTCCTTGACAGTAGAGGAATCTCACCCTAATCTCAGATTTGGGAATTAATCTCCTGCTACCCCTCGCCCCCTTCCACGCCTTATTTCATGGCCACCCCTAGCCCCCTTCCATCAGATTTGGACCCATCCGAGGTCTGGTCCAATGTTCGCGTACAGTGGCAAGGCCTAGACCCTGCTGGCCCAAACTTTACTGAAGAGAGTTACGAACTCTTTCGCCCATACATCATGGACGCTGCTCGTAGGGTAGGCCTGAATTTCTCCTATCTTCTTCATGAAAGCGACATCGTTGTCCGAATCATGCCTTTGCTTGCAAAAAAGGAGGAGTTACCCTCGAAGATTGAATTTTTTAGAATCTTCCTAGACTCAGCAATCCTTCGAATTACGCATACCGCGCAAGATGTGCGGTTCTGCGATTTGCGAGACCCGCTTGCACCATGGGTCGAATTTTGCAATAGAGTTAACAGGCTTCGCCCAAGCTTCCGAAGATATCTTTTGGTTTTCCTTCCATTTTCAGAAATGGTGCCGTCCATGCCTGGAATTGAAATCCGCAAACCTGGCACGAATTGGACCGGCCTTTGGGATTCCTTAACCGACGGAATCCCTTTGGGTTGCCTTCCGAAGAGTTGGGTTGAGACCAGAGCCTCCGCTATGGACGCGAAGAAATCCGTTGCGGAATACGAATCCGTCCTTATTCTTCCGAACAAAAGCATTTCGAAACAACTTGGAGAGATTCTTCATCGCGCTGCCGGTCTCGCAGAATCCAATCGTATTGGCCGCACAGCTTTGGAGCTACCCAAGGGTGTTATCCCCGAAAACCCTGTAGCCTTTTCCAAGGAGCTTCAAGAACTATTGAAGTCATCTGGAGGAATGCCTCAAGATGACAGCAACCTTGAAGCGGCCTTGAACTCCATCTTGAACCTGAATAATGGTCTGCAGGATTCCATTTTCCTCATGCAGCCGGAATCCCTTTTAGACTGCAGTGAAGAAGTGGGTTTTGATGCCTTCAAAACCTTCATGCTTCGTGGATCGATTTTGGATCGCTCTGGCAACTCGGACGGCGCTCTATGGCAATTCCATAAGGGGATTCGAGCTGCTGGGTCGCGTAAACAAATTGGGCAAAGTCTTGCGAATCTTGCCATCCAAGCCTTTGTTGCCCGTGACAACCATCGGGCGAGGTATTGGATCGCTGAAGCTTGGAAATACAGTCCGAATTGTAGCTTTGTTGCTTCATGCAAGACATACATCCAACAGGCCTTGAAGAATCCAGAAGACCAAAGGGGTGAAAACATTGCATAGAAAACTACTTTCTGCTCTTCTCGCAGTTTGCGTTTGCTCAATCCTCGCATCGGAACTTCTGGCGAACACTCCTCCACCACAGCAACACTCTGTAGGTGCAGCTCCCGACCAGGGCGGCGGACGACCTCCTCATGGATACGGTGAAGCTAAGAAAAACCTAAAGAATACCGCGAAGGGATTGCGCCCCTAGTCACAACACAGCCCCTCCATTTAAGTGAAGAGGTATTCATGGTTAATTATTGCCATCCTTCTTGGGTGCATCGCTTGGTTCACACTTCAGCCTTCGACTGGTAATGGCAAGGCAAACGCATCTCCAAGCCAGGTCCATGGGAGCAATGAAATTGTCCAGGGAGACTCATTGGAGCCGAACTCTCCAGATGATACTCGGGGACTTTCGACATCATTAGGGCCTGAAAAAGGCAGTGGGCTTAAGAGGCTGACCGATTATTCCATCCTCATTCAAGACCAACAGGGTAACCCTCTAAACGGTACTATTTGGGTTATTGCTCATACTCCAGAGCTTGAACGAAGAATATCGGAGGGGGTCAGAATGGCTTCTAGCCTTTGGGACTCCTCCCTTTTTCTTGAAGCCAACTTCCAAAACGGTCATTACTATCTACCTGCCCCTGCTTGGGATGGTATTCAAGAGTTTGCCGTGCAATGCGCTGTCCCCGGATTCGCCCCAAAAGTTCTCCGCTTGCCACCTAATCCAGGTGAGATGAAAGTTGAGCTGGATCCTATTGCCCCAATAACAATTCAGGTACGGTCCCCCTCTGGGGCAAAGCTCCCAAACGCTCAATGTTGGCTACGATCGGGTAATCCGATGAAAAGCAGCGCAAAAAGCGACTGGGTTTATAGCCTTCAAGAAGTGGGCTTTGGGAACAGCGTTTTTACAGATGACAAAGGAGTTGCGTCCTTTTCTATTTGTTATCCAGGAGCATTCAATACCATTCAGGTCTATCCGGAAAGTGAGTTTGCTGGCGCCACCATGGAGGGACTCTCTCCCGGCGACGAACAAACTCTAATCTGCTTTGAAGCTTGCACGATCCGAGGTCGTTTACTGAACCGGAATACCAATGCTCCTATTCCTGGCAGTGTCACGATTAGCACCTTAGACAGCAACTTCGACATGACCTCCGTTTTAACTTATGAGGTCGGTCAAGATGGTGTTTTCCGCGCAGAACGGTTACCTGCTGGATTCCCTGTCCTTTTTTTGGAAGCGCACTCTCCGGGGTTCTCCCACGGCGAAGGACAGGTTGTTTCTGCGTTACCCAGTTCCAATACGGTCTTGGACATTTACTTGGACGAGGCCGCCAGTTTAGATTTAACTCTAGAAACTACCTGGGGTGCCCCAATTCCCAATACGGAAGTCACACTGAGACGCCGTCGGCACGGGTGGCAAAGCCCAGCGCTTTTTACCGACTCTTCTGGCCAGGTACACTTCCCAGCCATTCTCCCAAAAGATGAAGAACTTGCCGTCATCCTTGGAATTGAAGGATCCTTTTGGTTACGAGCACCACGCAATTTGAAAACGGGAGAAAGAGTGCTGGTGGTTGATGGCTTGGCTCGCATTCAAAATGTCCGAGTCCATGGCATACCCAGTTCAGATGAACCTGCGCATTATTCTTGGAGTGCTATTGCTGATGAATACCCGGGCGATGTTCACTGGATTTCTGGTGAACCAAGTCCTCTGTTGCCTGCCGGCCCCGGTCACTTAAGAGTCACTACGCGTAAGGATGTCAGCTTTCAACAGCATTTGGTTTTGATGGATGGTGAGCTTGAGGAACTTGGCATAGAATTTCAACCTGCCCCTTTTAAATTTACATGGGCTGGTTCAGGTCAAGCATTACTCACCATTACAGATGCATCGGCCAATTCCGTAGTAGACTCCTTAGAGATTACTCCGGGAGCACATCAAATCGATCTTTGGCAAGGCTCTTTCCAGGTTGCGTTTTCTCATGAAGGCGGAACTCGAACTTGGAATAGATTAACGATTCCAATCGGCGGTCTAGACCTAGGGGCCGTCACAGAAATAGATGACAGTGGCGTTTGGGGAATGATTAAGTCTTCCAATGATCTACCCGTAACCGGTCTGCTCATAAACCTTGTTGAGCTTGGAGGCTTAGGAAAGTATTTTGGCGGTACAGACGAGCAAGGCCAATTCGTTTTCAATGGTGTACCACCTGGTGAATACAGACTTTCTGTTGCTGGAGGCATCACACGAGGTGGAGCCGTCCCAGATGTTGATACAACACTTCTTTTAGGACCGGGTGAGTGGCTAGGCCCCGTAAAGATTGTGGTCGACACCAAAGCCTTAGGGTTTACAGGAAGGGTTGCCCCAAACCCAATTACCGGTTCTTCGGCGTGGATGTTACTCCAGGGACAGATGCAGCATCAGGACCTTCCCATGAGCCATGAGTTTCTTTTTCCGATTCCAACCTCAGAAACCTGGTTTGGCGTATCGCACCTTGGCAAAGGATCGCTCCAGGTTTCCGGACAACGTATTGCGACTGGCGAAACAAATGGAGTTGTGACATGGAACCCTGATATTCGCAATATCCGGTTCGTAGACGAACTTGGTTTACCTCGTACTGATCTATTCCTTCATGCCTATTTAAATGGGGTTGCTCTTCCATTCCAAGCAACCCCTAATGCCCAAGGCAGCATTAATCTTTCTGCCACACCAGGCCTCCCTCTAACCATCCAAGTTAAGACTTCGGATGGCCTAACAAGGGTCTGGGAGGTTGGCTCTCTTCTCCAAAAAGAGAAAATAACTCTCCCGAACAACACCAATCACTCTGTCGTGGTGGTCATGGATGAAAATCGGTCTCCCCTTCCATTGGCAGCTGCTATTCGTTCAAGTATCGGAGATGTCATTCAAGCAAATGCAAGAGGGGAAATCCTTCTCCCCCAGTTCGACTCCAAGTACCCGTTCCGTATTTCTGCTCCGGGGTATTTAGGAGCTTGGCTTTACGATGACCAAAGCCGTGAACTAGCTCTAAGGCCGTTGGTTTACAATCTTACTCTTGATTTGGGAGATGGTTCGTCGGAAGACAGCATGCCTTTTGAAGATGCTGAGGCTGTATTGTTAACCTTTGATGACTTACCTCCGTTCGCAGCCTTTGATTCTCCCCTACGAGTTCCATTGCAAAAAGGGCGTAAAACGAGTCTTCCCCCACTGCCCTCTGGATCAGTTACAGCAGTTTTGATTAAGGGAAATGGAGACTCTATTTCCGCCAAAACATTTGCTATTTCGAAGTCTGACCAGCGATTATATTGGGAAGACTAAAGGTTGGACTGCAAGAAAAAGTAGAGGACTGATTTAGATTTATTGCGCCTTGTCTCCAGCGGATTCGGACGAATGCTCCTTCTTTTGACACAAAAGAAAACCCCGTAATCTTGGTTGCCGATATTACTCAGTGCAATCCGAAATTCTGTCATGAGCCGAGTTGAAGCTCTTTCAGTTAGAATCACCTCAGACTCCACCCTCCGGAGACACTCTGGCCACCTCTCCCACGCTTAAACCCAAATGCAAACCTACGACGTACTCATCCTAGGCGGAGGCACTGCAGGCACCGCAGCCGCAAAAGCCGCAGTGCAAGCTGGCGCACGCACTGCCATGTTCAACGACGGTGAACTCGGTGGCCTATGCATCCTCCGTGGTTGCATGCCGACCAAGACCATGCTGCATGCGGCGCACTTGCGGCACGAGGCCGAGCATCACCGCACGCCGGGCATTGGCAACGAGACTCTATCTTCTGATTTCCAGGCCGTCATGGCCAACAAAGATGTGAAGGTGGCTCGGTTTAAGAACGCCAAGATTTCGGGCATTGAAAGTGGCGGCTATGAAGTCATCGATGCGCGCGCGCGGTTCTCCGGACCGGACACGGTGGAAGCCGGCGGTAAGAGTTATCGCTTCACCAAAGGCGCGGTGATTGCAGTTGGTTCTGTCATCACCCAACCACCCATCCCAGGTATGGAAGATGTGCCGTTTTGGACTAGTGACGACGTTATGGCTCTGACGGAATGTCCGGAGTCCGTCGCGGTGATTGGCAGCGGTGCGATTGGCCTGGAACTTGCGCAGTTTCTTTCGCGCATGGGAACACGGGCAGAACTCATCAGCCGACGCCCGGTGTTCGCTGATTGGGGTTCCTCGGTGATTGAGGAGATGGAAAAGGCTCTTGCCGAGGAACCGAACTTCACCAACCATGCTCCTGGAACTCCAGTTTCGGTTTGCAAAACTGAGGATGGTGTTGCGATTGAAATCGAAACCGAGAGCGGTACAAAAACGATTCATGCGCAGCACCTATTGGTAGCGGCTGGGCGTCGCGCAGCGGTCGGTGGCCTCAACCTAGAACTTGCCGGCGTAGAAATGGATCGGCATCAAGTGAAGGCAGAACCGGATATGCGCACGACCAACTCAAAAGTGTTTGTTGCTGGCGATGCATCGGGCGAGCGACTGCTACTTCATGTTGCGAACTGGGAAGGCGTGGCAGCAGGTCAAGGCGCAGCGGGTATTGCGAATGTACCGGCTGTCGAACGTCGACTCAACATGGGCATCGTGTTCACCGACCCGCCCCTCGCTACAGTTGGCATGACGGAGGCAGATGCAAAAGCCGACGGGATCCCTGTCCTCGTTGCCGAAGCACGTTTTCCACAGACGGGTCGTGCCATCACGATGGATGTCGCACACGGTGTCATGCGCTTAGTTGCTAACGCTGCCAACGGCGAAATTCTTGGCGCCCAAATCCTTGGCCCACGCGCCGATGACATCATCCATGCGGTCAGTGCGGTTATGTACTACCGAGGTTCTGCCGCAGATATGTTGAAGATGCCTTGGTATCACCCGACGCTGTCGGAGGTGCTGTTGGGGTTGGCGCGGGAGATTAGTGGTCAGACTGGGTGAACGCCCTTTAGCCCAACCCACCGGAAGGCGTCTTTTTGCACGCCCCTATCCTAAAAGGAATTTTCACCCGGCTCTAACGGGAAGAAAACCGGTGGCTTCTTAATGCCTTTTGGCGGCCCAACTTTGAGGAATAAATCCTCACTCGGAGCCCGGAATTCTTGACTGGTTGGAAACCGGCTTGGTTGCCTCCAACCTATTGCCGAGCTAACACTAAAGTAGGGTGTAAAGTACACAATATCTAAATGCCAGCCGGGATATTGCTTTTGAAAATCGGCGGACAAGTCAAGCCCATAAGCCGTCTTCATTGGAACTCGATGATAGACACCGTCTGAATTGAGGCGATAGAAATGACTCCCCTCGGCCATCGAGGAAACGCCACGGACCACCGTCCGAAGCTCTTCCGGCACAAGATCCCCGCCTAGCCAAATCGAGCTCCAATCGTTGCCATAGGGAACCACTTCCGAGAATGGCACCGGCATCTTCCCTTTCGAATCCACCCTGCCACCCTCGACTGGGATTCTACTGCAGCCAAAAAACAAGTATGGGTAAGCTTCCATGACCTTAGGCGGTTCCGAAAAAACTAAGTTCCAAGAACCTGTTGCCAAATCTACATCCCCAAAATCGGCCTTACCATCTTCACTGAGCATTTGGTGCACTTGCATGGCTTCGTAGCGGGGAATCTCGACCCGAACTTGCAAACCGCGCGTTGGATAAGGACCTGCTTCATCAATCGGAAGCGACCAAGCATCGACCGGCAAGTCCCACTCAAGAACACCATTGGGGCCAACCTCCATCTCTGTTGGATGAAAGACAAGAGCGGTCTTGGTCTCACCCCACATCCAATGCATAAGAATTTGGGTGCCTTGCGGGATAGGAGTTCCGGTTGCGTGGTCCACGAGGCGCATTCTTGCTCGAGGAAATCTTTGCAACTCCAAGGTTTTTAAGGTGCCAGTATGACTTTGCGGGCCGCTCCACCCGAAACCAACCCCTGGCAAACCAACAAAAACAGCCACTTCTGCCCCCATCGACACTCCCTCGAAGGTGGCATGGGATCCACATTCTGCCTCAATGGGTAGCCTTGCTGGAAGGCCAAACTCAAGGCTTCCCCAATCATCCTCCATAACCGAGTAGATTGCATCGCGATCTTCATACAGGGTGAGCTCCACCATATCCCAGGACAACTCGCTCGTAATCACATTCGCAGGAAGACCGACCACCTCGCAATCCAGAGGCAGCGAGTCTGGTTGTGCACCGAGAAGATAGGACCAAGGAATCGTTCCTTCTCCGTGCATTTCTTTTGGATAGTGAAGTTCGAGCCTCCTCAGGCCTGGAAATTTGAGATAGGTTGTTTCGCGAAAGGGCCTGCCTGTTTCACCAGTAACCAAGACCCAATCGTGCCCCGCCATGCCGGCTCTCAGGAACTCTTGATCCATCTTCCCGCTCCCCTCCCTGCTAAAAGAAACACTTGGCTGCTCAGAACCATCCCATGACGGAACTCCCGTGACGCGAAGCGTGTGAAAAGGCTCCAACTCCAAATCGGTGGAGTCCTCTCCAAGCATCTTCGGGCGATGCCCCACCGCAAACAACTCCCAACCGGGCCGCCAGAAATCTATGGACAGTCGCCCGCCCTCCGACAAAGGAAGGGTCACCGAGGCCTCATTTTTTTGCAGGACGACATCCTTCAATGCCAAGCCTGATGTGGAAGACAGCACCACAAATGACTCTGCCCCACTCAAAGGTTCTTGCTGCTGCGTGCGTGAAAGGTTGGGAGATAAACCTGAATGGACTTTAACGATGTCATCGTCCAGGCCCCCGGGCTCGACTTGATTGTGAACAGGAACCGATTCGGAATTCGGAAGCGCCTCCTCCAACTCTGCACGTTGATTCGTTGGGCCAAGAAACACCCAAAGTAGAATGCCGCAACAGATAAGTAGGAGGATGGGTAGAAGGGGATTTTGTTTCATGGTCTATACGATGTTGATGAGGCCTTCTCCGGACACAGGGCCAGACCCATCTGCTGTGACGCTATCTCCCACCTTCAACGGACGGATAAACTTAACCCAAATGCCTCCCTTGTTCATTTGGACAACGTATTGGTTTGGTGGGACGTCCTTGCCGTTGACCTGAATCGTGCCAAGCGAAAAGGGTCCCGTTCCACCCGGAGGCAAAACGGAAATAGTATCCGATGGGTGGTCTGCCGTTGCCTCTGCATACCAATAGGGAGCTTGGTCTGAGTTTTGAACCGACACGGCAAAGGAGCCTGCCGCAAAAAGGAGGAGAGCAAAGAATGCCCAATAGATTGTGGTGATGTTCTTCATGATTTCAGAGCTCCTTGTTTGGAGTCGACAGGAAGACGAGGAATGCCCAAGGAGGCATGGCCAAATCTATAGGGTTTTGTAGTTCTCATGAGCTTCTGGACTTCATCGGAAAGTCATTCTGAAGACGTAACCGAAGAGAATTGGCACACTTTATTTTGGGGCTGAGGGGAGATGGGTGTCAGCCCATGGAGTTCCCACCCGCCTAAAACACTAACTTCGTGATTGCAGAAGTTACGGTCAGTATCCTTTGGTCAAGAACATTGCCCTCATCGTCAAACACCTCCACCTTCAATTCCCCTGCCGGCAAGGGAGGAAGAGTCACGCTCCTGCCCTCTAAAGGTAACTCGATTGCGCCGCGAGAAAACGCGTTCGCAGGCAAACGAATAGATTCCACATGGACCCAAGAGGCAATGTGTTTAGACTCCTTATCAAAAAGTTCTTCTGGCAAGTGTATTTGGATTCCGGCATACAAAGTCGGAAGAATCACTATTTGATTATGGAGGGCCGCACTCCACATGCTTAGGTGACCTGGAGCCATAAGCAGATATGGCTTTTCTACTGAGGCCACAGGCAAATCAATTTCACCCTTACCATTTCCGGAAAACACATCTCCAACCCCATAATGCATGGCCGCAGCGCCTGGAATTGCTTGGTTCTTATCATCGAGCAGCTCCAAACGCACAAAGTCGAGATGACGTGGAATGATTAATGTCTGGAGCGCAAGCAACTCGCTTAAGGAGTAAACCAACGCCCGGCCATCGGGCAAGCGGAATTGCAAGTTCACTTCTGCTTGGGACGAAAGCTCGAGAGCTAAGTTGCCGTCTAGATCTGGTAAGGAAAAGTTCCCGAGCGCTGCTCCTGCGACAAATGCATAGATTCTGGCGTCTATCCATGGTGCACCCATTTCATCTACGATGCGAAGAGAATGCTTAAGGTTTGGCGCATCAAGGACCAAGGACTTTGCCCCGGCCTCCACGGTCATCATGGTAAATAATGCGCGCCCACGCTCTTGAGTTCCAACGCCAATCCACCGAGAAACTGTGGGGCGCGGTAAAAGGAAACTCCCGTCAGGGAGGACATCGGTCATTTCAGCTTGTCCACCTGCAGCAGAAAAGGCAAATGCGCCTGCAGGAGGGTTTTCGACGACGTGCCCTACGAGGTTGTTATCTGCATTCATCTCCAGTTGAATATCAAGCTCGCGTTGACTCTCATGTGGTGCCAAATAGATTTCTTGCACTACCTCGGGAACCGTCCCGCCATAGGCCTTGCCACCAGTCACTTGCAAGAAATACGCTCCGGGAGACATACCTCCGATTGCAAACTTGCCCTCTGCATCGGTACTAGCAGAACCACCTGGGCCGACCTCCAGACTAAAAAGATTCACCTCAACACCAGCCAAGGAACGATTGTTGGCATCGTGCACGCGCCCTTGTACTCCAGCTAAATCCTGCCACCCTAAGGGACCGAGATCTGTGAGCCCCGCATTCAATTGCAGCGCTGGCAAACTCACGGCACCACTCTCTCCCTCCAACAGGAAAGCAAAGGTGCCCTTCCAGAGATCAAGTTCCACCCGGCCAGGGCTAATAGGTTCTTCCATCTTGAACCAATCCCATGCAATATTCGATCGGATGGAAAGATAGGCGGCTTCATCCCCCGTCCACTCAAAGGCTAGGCGTGCAGGATGACTCAGAAAATCAATCTGCTCCTGAACACCTTCCTCCAGCGTCGCCAACATTTCTAGCCGGTGACCGTCTGCACTCATGACCGCCAAACACCCTGCGCCGCTTGGCAACAGAGGACTTGCTTGATTCAAACTCCAAGAAACCATGCCTTGATTTTCATTCGCAAGAGCGGTCCATTCCAAGGAAACAGGAACAAAGCCATCTGGTAAATCCGCAGGCATGACAACCCTTTCCAACTGACTCAAACCCGGAACGACAACTTCCTCTTCTCCCGCATGCACCGTCAAGTCTGGAAGGGCCCAGAAATTGCTTCCCACCAGGATTAAACATTCATACGGAGTATTACGCTGCAACTCAGCCGGGAAGTGGACGATGCCTTTTTCATTCGTCGTTTGGAAATCCGTTTCCAAATTGTTGCGCCCTAGACGCAACTGGACCATGGAATCGACCATCGGAGCTCCCCAAGAGGTGAGAAGTTTCAAGTCTAAATCGTCTGCTGGCTCCAGTGAAAAGTCGAACTCATATTGCGAGGATGCTTGCGGCGCGTAGATTCGTTTGCGCTGCATGGCATAACCATCGGCCTTTACATTAATGGAGAAAACGGGGGCACCAGCTGGCAATGCTTCTTGCCTATAAAGCCCATCAGCTGCGGTGATTTGCGAATTGATCGTGCGCATTCCATCCATACTTTCTTCATTCATGATGGCAAATGCGCCGGCTATGGGTTCTCCTGTTTCTGCATCGGAAATGCGACCACTGACCGCAAATCCAAAGGCGCAGCTGAGGCGTACATCGGAACCAGCTTCGCAAAAAGAAGCGGCGACTAGGGCAAGTGGAGGTTCTGGATAAACCTTGATGGAGTTCCCCGCATTGGGATAGCAAGTGAAGAAAGTCGCACGGCCATCGGCATCGGTAAAGGCCTGCTCCATATATCCGCGGAGGGCCAAACGCTCCAGGAAGTCATCAGGTCCGTCACGCCAATCGGTAAACACGGGAGTTAACCAACAAGCTGTATTGGAAACGGCTTTTCCATCTTCATCGACTACCTGCACGGAAATAGGCTCAGTAGGTTGCATAGCCACTTTTGTCGGAATCGGTCCAGGCTTCACTGTTACGGCATGCGGGGCATACCCTGGAACAGCAGCGAATGCAATCATAGGTTGCTCTAACCACTCGGGCACCACAGGAAGATAAACCTGACCATCGACTGTTTGGTCTTGTGCCAACAAACTTTCCTCGAATAGGTAAGTCGCAGCATACCGACCGCCGCTAAGCCGTTCCTCCAAGGTTTCAGTGCGCGCTAATAGCCAAATCTCGCCATCGATGGGGTTATCGGTTTCATCGAACAACTCGATGGTGAGGTTCTGCTCTGCGTTCTCTCTTGCTAGTCCTCTGTCCGTCGAGGCTGCATTTTTCTCGCCTTCAACGGTTACTGCCTTTTGCCCTAACTCGCTTGGCGGCTGGACTTGGCTATCGATACTTTCTGAACTGGCATTCGAGGGCATGAATGCTCCATTTGAATGCGGTTCCTCCTCATCGGGCGTATTCCAGCCCAGCATAATGGCAAGTGTCAACCCGATTAAACCGAGGGGGACGACTACCTTTGAAGCACCCTTGGGGAAAAAAGACAATCTTCTTTAAGGAAGAACTTTGCGCGCCTTGGACTTCCGCCCCCCCACTGGAGTTGGAATGCCGTCGAGGCCAACGCCAGGAGTAATTGCACCGCCCTGATCAGCAGCCAATTGGACCGCAGGAGCGCTCGCGGAAACCAGAGAAATGATGGCAACAAAAAGGAATGCGAGAGTGAACTTATGCATGGTTTTGGGCTCCTGAATCTTTACCTGATCTGAAAAGTTCGACGAGCTTATCGAAGTTGTGCCTGGCAACCTTCGAGCCGGGATTGTACTGCAATGCTTGTTGCGCATAATGGAAGGCGGCTTGATTCTCACCTTCAGCAGCCAAAAGACCTGAAATGTTAGCAAGTACGGTGCCCACCTGAGTCGATGAGGTGCAACTTGAAAGAGATTGCTCTAGCAAAATCCGCGCACTCTGAAGCCGACTTGCGCGCACATCGATAGCGCTACGTAAAACCCAGCTGCTAAAAGCAGAAAAGCCCATGTTCTCTGCCAACTTCAGGAAACCTGAGGGCTCAGTTGAGGCCTTAGAAACCATCCCTCCTTTTTGCCAGGCCAAAATCTGTTCGAGTGCTTTCTTCAGTTGAGGGTCTGAATTCGGCAAACCGCCAAAGCGCTGCATTTTTACCTCGAGTTCTAAAGCAAAGCGTTGCGGATCAGCAGGAACCAAACCAGCAGGAAGAATGAGACGGCCAGAGCCAGGCCTGCGTGCTTCAAGTGCGGCCCCCGCCCGGAATAACGGTTCCGCTAATAAGACACTCCAGTCTCGCCGTGGCGAAAGAACCAAATCGCTTTCGAAATCGAAGTCCTGCGGCGAAGCACTCCGCGAAGTGGCACGGACTTGTCGCCAAGATGCAGGCAAACAAGCCTCCGGTATACCAGTGGCAAGCCGATCCCACAGTTGAAGCCAATGCTTTCCTGGTGGGCGAGATGCAGTGCTTCCCTTCACGTGGCTTGCTCCATGTTCCGGCAAAAAAGCAAGAAGGTAGCGGCGGAAGCTACGTCGTTCCGCATTGACCTGGACTCGGAAGGAATGCCAAGGCGCCATTGGATCTCGCAAGTCGGACAGCTTAGTCCAGGATTCCCTTTTGATTAAGCGGAGAATTGCCGACTCAAGGAGAATGCGGAAAACAAAGTGCGATTCAGGGAGCCGTCCACGCTCCTCAAAAAAATGAACAATCTCAATTCTGACAGAAGCTTCATCTGCAAGTAGAGAGTGACGAGCGGAAAGACTGCGCAAGGCTTCCTGGAAATACGGAAGTAATTGCTTGTACCGCAGGGCAACGGGTTCCTTAGCTTTATGAGAGGACTCCCAGGCAAACTTGCACTGAGACCACTCATTGGGGGGCGAAGGCATTTGGGGGGAGGGAGAGGGTGTTGTCATAAGGGGAAGACGGTTTTCACTATAGCCCCAATTCAGGCAAAAATAGGCCAATCGGAGTTACTTTCAAGGCTATTCCACAAAAATCCCTATTTGCGCACCGCGTAATCCGGGCAGGCGCAACTTGCTCCTTTGCAAGCTAAGCTTATCCAGCAGCAATCTTCGCCAAGCGATACCAATCCCCACTCAACGGAAACTTCAGGCGCCAAGTAATCTGCATTGGCCTCGAACCATTATGGCTTACGTATGACACAGGTCCGGCGAAGAAATAGGGTTCAGTCACTCCACCACGTCCGGTCTTCACGTGACGTACGAAAAGTAATACAGGATTCTTATCCGTTCGCTTTGACAGGTACCGTTGCCCGGTTGTTGAATCTGGCCTAGTCTTGTTTTGCGATTCCCAATGGAACAACTCCTGCGAAATCGCATAGTCGCGATACATCGTGCGCGGAGAATAGTCCTTTTCTGATTTATTCAGGGTCACGAAAAGTAACGCGGTTCCGGTTGGGTTGTGAAACCTCACCCCTTCACGAACCGTACTACGAAAATCAAAGCCAGCCATGATTTGATCTAAGGTATAGCGGCAATGAATCTGAAGAGGCACTTCCTGAAGCCCCGGTAAAGAAACCGGAGTATGCGCCACCCGCTCCAAAAGCGCTGAGAAAAGTCCGTTTAGCTCAGCTCGAAACAGTGCGTCTGCGCTTACAAATTGGCAGAGTTTTTTGGAAGCATCCTCATCTAAAGACTGCAAGAGAATAGCGGCAAGCATACCCAACTGCCTCTTCTCTTTGGGAGTCCACAACCGATTCGGATTCTCGGCAAGGCGCAGGCCTGTCTCCAAGAGATCCGGGTCATCACAACTGCGTAAACGGGCGAGTGCCCTCCAAGGCCCCTCCGAGGATGGTGGTTCTGCGAGCCCAGCATGAGAGCGTAATGATGCCCACGACCGCCCAGACTTCTCGTAAACATCTTCCAAATCAAGCTGTGCTTTTTGCAGGAAGCCCTCCAGTGAAATATCCCTAGCATACTGACGTAACTCTTTTGAGAGTCCAACCCAAGCATTGCGTGTTGCCTGGCGAATATTCGTGAGGACAAACTCCTTCGATTGGCGGTCAAGCTGCATGGAGCAACCTGGCGGTAATGTTGGGAATCCATCGGCAACCATCGACTCGACTTGACGTGAACTTCCTCCCGTCAGGCCACGCAGTACCGATGCCCAGGAATAGCTCCGATTTGCCTGGCCTATAAAATCGAGCACGGTCAAACACTCTTTGCCCTCTGAAAAGCGAAGC
>Ga0316209_1001283_pt1 | contig 27869 bp, 28 predicted proteins | sample 6monopyrite_MG_FD_204945 | JGI IMG/M metagenome (GOLD analysis project Ga0316209, IMG submission 204945) | Microbial mat bacterial communities from mineral coupon in-situ incubated in ocean water Damariscotta River, Maine, United States -... | ecosystem: Environmental > Aquatic > Marine >...
GAATAGTTGAATTAACAGAACAGCGTGGGTTTTCTGCTGAAATGGCACAACAAGAAGTACTTGGTTTTACGCTGGATCAGCTTACGGTAGGTTTGACATGTGATTGGCATATTAGTGATTTACTTCATAGCGCAATTAATAAACCACAAATGGATAACCCAAGAATTCAGGACATTGTTTACTCTTTAAAACTATCGGAAAAGAGTAGTGTAAGCTGGAATAATAAAGATACCTTAGCCGTTGCCAGTCAAATAGCAGATCATATTAATGTAAAAAAAGATGATGTAGTTGCATTGCTACGCAACAATGCAGATAAAGCAGCGGATGTTGCACGGTTATTTGGTGCCAGCTCTATTATTAAATATTTACCGATTGATGAAGAAGATATTAAAGATAATGGTGATGACCATTCTTTTGATGCGAATTGTCCATTACCCGATCCCTTATTACAGTTAAATATTTTACGTGACCTTTCAGGTATATTAACAGACAAACCTGATTTTAATTTAATTCTTGAAATTATTTTGGAAGGAGTTTATCGCGGTGTTGGACTTGACCGAACAGTGTTCGCAATGTTGACATCAGACAAAAAAGCAATCAAAGCAAAATATGCTTTAGGTAAAGATAATCAAAACTTCACTAATAAATTTCACTTTAGTTTACAAACAAACAATATATTTTCTAAACTGATACAAAACCACCAACCGATATGGGTTAAAGATTCTCAGGCTAATAAAATGGATGTTAGCGAAGACATACGTTTGGTTCTGGCGAGTAGAGAATTTTATCTTGCGCCATTAATTGTGTCAGGAAGAATAGTTGGTTTGATTTATGCTGACAGGCAGCCGAGCAACAGAGAACTTGATAATGAAAGTTTTGATAGTTTTAAACATTTTGTGCAACAGGCTAATCAGTCATTAGACTATATTACAGCACAAAAAAATTAGTACCTTGTGAAATTAAAAAAGCCGGTTTAAAAAAACCGGCTAGCGCGGAGAACGCCTTTGTCACACATGAAAACTTTAACGATAGAACCTTTATGCCAATATATTGGCAGCAATAATTATTATAAACATAAAAGCAGTTAAGATCAGTGCAGTTTTTCCAACATTGGCTATTAAACTTTTATCACCTTCCCTGCATAACCACAGTTTTCCCTCCTTATTTTATAATTTGATTCTATGCTGCCATATTAAAAAATATGAAAATTGATCTGGATCAATAAAGATAAGTATTAGAATAGAAGGATATGCTGGTATAAGAATGAAGCGTGGATTTAGATTGGGGGTATTATTAAACAGGATAAATTAAGAAAATAAGCATATAGTAATTTTTGTATTTAGGATGTAGTGCCCGAATAAATGAATGCGCGAGACTATACTTACTAAGCCCAAATGAGGTTATGTGCGATAAGCAGTGCGGCAGTAATCATGACAATGTAAGGTAAAGTGAGTTGCATGTTGAAATCCCCTTGTACAATCTTATTATTATAAATATTCCAGTCATTATGCTGGGATATAAGTCACAAATTCGAAATCCATGTTCTTATTGTTATCTTCCAAATTGACGAAATTTTGTGCAGGTGAAGTAAAATAGGATTGTTAGTGCTCGCTGTCAAGTAATTGACAGATATTTAATCTATTTTTTCAAAGTGGAAGTGTGTCAGGCATAAAAAAACGGGAATAAATACTATTCCCGTTAAATTTGTAAGTATATGTTTGTGACGAGTTGTTAAGCAACCCGGAATGATTCTTTTTTTTCAGCTTCTGCGCCAGAATCTGTTGTATCCGGTGTAGTGTATAGGCTATGCAATTCAGCAAGGCTAATACTATCGAGATAACCACCAATCAATTCAAGTAAACGCAACCAAAGAGTATGACTATCGGAACTATTAAATTCAGGTTCTATACTGCTTTCTTTGACTGTTGCTTTATCAACAGCTTTAACAATTGATGCAATAGAAATTTCTGACAATGGCTTGTTCAGCATATATCCACCGCCGGGACCGCGCGCACTTTTAACAATGTCACACTTTCGCAATAGTGCAAAAATCTGTTCTAAATAAGAAATTGAAATATTCTGTGCCTGAGCAAGGTGTGCCAGAGTGACGGGTTCATCAACATGTGTCGAAAGTTCTAATACCGTTTTTATAGCGTAATGTGCACGTGAAGATAGTTTCATAGTGGTGTTGCCCCTTTTGTTTTTTCCCTAAACAATTTAGTTCGTGGACTAAAGTTAGATTCTAAATGACACATTGACAATATGGTTTCTGTGAACAATTGTTAATTCTAAGTGAATTACTCAGTTATTCTTTTGTCGATTGTGAAAGCACAAATATTTACCAAGATAATCAAATAATTATGTCAACTTCATCCCTGTTTCTAAGCAGTTTATTCACCTGTATGTGCTGCTTTAACTTATAATAAACCTTCTATTGGCCAAATAACACAAAAAAACTGCTGAATATGTCACAAATTAAACCATTAACCGCCCAACAATTACGCTGCTTTTGTGAGCAGGCAGAATTCACTTTTACTACGACAAAAGAGGTTCCTGATTTTGATGGAATCGTAGGTCAGGACAGAGCTATTGCAGCTCTTTCGTTTGCGGTTGAGATTGATAAGCCAGGTTACAACATGTACCTAATGGGCTCGACCGGTTTAGGTAAACATACGTTATTAAACCGCTTTTTAGATAAAGCCTCTGCAGAACAAAGTCCAGCAGATGACTGGTGTTATGTTTTTAATTTTGATGAACCACAAAAACCTAAGGCGATTAGTTTACCTGCGGGACAAGGTCATAAGTTTCGTGATGACATGCGTCTACTGGTTCAGGATTTACAAACCGCGATCCCCAATGCCTTTGAAAGTGAACTTTATTATACCCGTCAACAAGAGGTGCGTGATTTGCTAAAAGAGCAGACTCATGCAGCATTTAATTCTTTAGCTGAAGAAGCGAAACAGCATGATGTTATTTTTTTACGTAGCGACGAAGAATTATCTTTCGCAGCTTCTAAAGATGGGAAAAAATTTAACGCTGAAGAATATGAAAAACTACCGGCTAAAGATAAGCAACAATTTGAAAAGGCTATTACAGTATTAGAAGAGCGTCTAAACAATTTAATTCGATTGCGTACCCAGTGGCAAAGAGAGACCAGAGAAAAAATTACTCAAATAAACCGTGAAGTAGGTATGTTTGCCGCTGCTCATCTTATTGATGAAGTGAAAGTAAAATATAAGGAAATTAAAGCAATAACGAATTATTTGATGGACGTACAGGAAGATGTCATTAACGGACTTTATGAATTTCGTGAACAGGAACATGCTGATTTTACTTATGAAGGTGGTGAAGACTTTTTTGGCTTTCAGCATTATGAAGTCAATCTGATCGTTGATAACAAAAACAATAGTGGGGCTGCGGTAATATATGAAGACAACCCTGTGTATCAGAATGTATTAGGACGTGTTGAATACCTGTCTCAGATGGGAACACAAGTAACAGATTATCGTTTTATTAAACCCGGTGCATTGCATAAAGCAAATGGTGGTTACCTGATTATTGATGCATATAAATTATTAACTCAGCCTAATTCGTGGGAAACACTAAAAAGAGTCATGATTGCAAAAAAAATCAATATTGAATCTTTAGGCGATGCGGTTGGTTTGGTTAATACAGTTTCTCTGGAACCAGAACCGATACCTCTCGATATTAAAGTAATTTTAGTTGGCAGCCGGACTTTATATTATTTATTAGAAGAAGATGATTCTGATTTTTCCAAGTTATTTAAAGTGGAAGTGGATTTTTCTGAAACTATTGACTGTTCAAAAGAATCGTTAAATCAGTATGCGCAAGTGATTGCAACATTAATCAGGAAAAATAAGCTTGCTGCCTTTGACCAGGATGCCGTTAAACGTGTAATTGAATATGGTATGCGTCAAATTGAGGATAAAACACAACTATCAACACATATGCATAGCATGTTGGATCTTTTAATAGAAGCAGATTATTGGGCAAGAAAAGAAAATAAATCTCAACCGACAGTTCCTGTCGTTAACAGACAATATGTGCAAATGGCTATTGATAAACAAATCTATCGTGCAGATCGTAGTCGAGATCAAATTTATGATGAAATCAATAAAGGCACTATCCGTATTAATGTTAGTGGTGAAAAAGTTGCCACAGTAAATGGTTTATTTGTTATCGAAACAGGGCGCCTTGAGTTTGCACAGCCGGCACGTATCACTGCAAATGTTCGTATTGGTGATGGTGATATTATCGATATAGAACGTGAAGTTGAACTCGGTGGTGCATTACATTCAAAAGGTGTATTGATTTTATCGTCTTACTTAGGTGCTCATTACGCGACGGATAAACCACTTTCATTATCGGCGAGTCTGGTATTTGAACAGTCTTACGGCAGTGTAGATGGCGATAGCGCAACAGTCGGCGAATTATGTGCCTTAGTCTCAGCTATTTCAAAAGTACCGGTTAAACAATCGTTTGCCATTACCGGTTCAGCAGATCAACACGGCAACGTTCAGGCTATTGGGGGCATAAATGAAAAAATTGAAGGCTTTTTTGATATATGTAAACAAAAAGGCTTAACGGGTGAACAAGGTGTTATTCTGCCTGCTACAAATATATCTCATTTAATATTAAGAGATGATGTGGTTGATGCAATAGAAAACAAACAGTTTGTTTTATATCCTATTAATAATGTAGATGAAGCCATATCATTATTAACAGGCCTGCCTGCCGGTGAACGTAATAATGAGGGTGAGTTCCCTGTAGACTCAGTCAACTATAAAGTAGAACAGCGTTTACTTGAAATGGCGGAATTAAAACATGAAGACCAGCAAAAAGATGAACATGCTGAGCATGAAGAGAATAAAGAAACTAAAAAAGATAAGTGAGCAATTACTATGACTGTACAGGCAACAATAGAGAAAAAATTAGCAGATGATTTTAATCCGTTACATTTAGAAGTAATTAATGAAAGTAATAATCATAATGTGCCTGAAGGTTCAGAATCGCATTTTAAAGTTGTTGTTGTATCGCCTGCTTTTTCAGGTAAAAATTTACTTGCCCGGCACCGGTTAATAAATGCAACATTAGCGGAAGAATTAAAAAATACGATTCATGCTCTTGCAATTCATACTTATACAGAAGAAGAATGGCAGGAAACATCCGGTGGAGCACCAATGTCTCCACCATGTCTGGGTGGTGGAAAATAAAAAAGTAAATTTGTTTAGCTAAATGTTTTTATCAAGAAATCTTTCATTTGTAGAGGGTAATGGATTCACGTCAAGTTGTGGATTTAATGGCATTTGTAAATGAAAGCCTTGCTCTGCAATGCTTTTCATCACTTCCTCAGCAGTACCTCTCGCCATTTTTTTCTCGGCGGTTAATTTTAACGTCATTACTTTTTCAGTTTGACCAAGTACTTTAAATAGCTCATCGGGCAAATCAGATAGCACTGTGGTCTCAGGAATAAAAATATAAGTCTCATCCTTTTTTAAACTTTTATATACGATGCAATCTAATTCTGCTTGAATGTTAGACATTATTTTAAATATCCTGCTTTTTGGCTTCTAAAGCATGTTTAATTTGTTGAAAGCGTTCCCATGCATGAGGAATTTCGTGACCATCTTTACGAAGTGCTTCAAGTAATGCTTGTGCATCTTTAACAACTAATTCGAGTTGTTCAGCAGTAAATAACTGTAATGCCGCATCAAGATCATCGGTTTCTTCATTAAGTAATGTTGGCGTTAGTTCATTTTCAAGGATGGGTGAGTTTTCCAGCATTAAATCAGCAATTAATTTTCGTTCATGTAAGTCATTGTGCATTTCACGTGCAATTTCTTCATCATCAAGTTTTTTTAATGCAGTAGTATCGCCTGCTGCCCCTTTACGAATAGCAGCCATGATTGCAGAGATTAATTTTTTAATAGCAGTTTTTAAATTACTGTGATCACCGGGCATCGCGCAACTTGTTGCATAACACTCATCGAGTTGCTCTTTAATTTCCAGCACAACATCACTTTCACTACTGCTTCCAAGTTGAGTCGTCTTTTGCACAACAGATTGAAAATGTGTCATGAAAGAAATTAAATTCTCTTCGTCTTTTCGTTGTGCATTGTGAATGTCTTCCTGAGAGAGCTCAGTTTCAGGTTTGGGAAATAACGGGTTTAATAAACGGCGTTTTAAATGGCGCTCGTGCGGACCGGGGGCAGGGCTGAAATTCATAGTCATAGGGGGATTCGTTATTAGAAAAGGCTAATTATACACATTGAATATTATTTTTTCATGTCGTCATTGGTAATTAATTTAAATCTTCTGCGATAACCTCAATCCAATGCCGAACGGGTACAGAACTTCCGGCATTTAGGTGATGTAAGCAGCCAATATTCGCCGTTACAATAAGATCCGGTTGCGAAAACATAAGGCCGGTTAGTCTTTGCTCACGAAGTTTCGTTGATAATTTTGGCTGTGTGATGGAATAGGTTCCTGCAGATCCACAACAAAGGTGTTTATCTTTTATCGGGCTTAATTGATAGCCGCAGGTTGATAAAATATTTTCAATGTTTGATGGTAACTTTTGTGCGTGTTGTAAGGTACAGGGTGTGTGTACAGCAATAGTAGATTGCGAAGATTTTAATTTTGTATTTAACTCTTCTGTATTAATGACTTCTGTAAGATCAAAGGTCTTTCTTGCTACCTGTTCTGCTTTACTTTTATATATTTTATCATTACGTAATAAATGCGGGTAGTCTTTAAACATTGCGCCACAACCACTTGCCGTCATCACGATGCCTTCTAACCCTTTTTCAAACTCAGAAGTTAGACGGTCAATATTATTTTTTACTATCGATAATGCTTTTTCTTCATCAGATAAATGCTGGTTAATGGCACCACAGCAACCAGAAAATGATACAAGTTCAATGCCAAGCGCGTTTAATACTTTTCGAGTTGCATGATTAATTTCAGGTGAAAGAGAAGGTTGTACACAGCCATCAAGTATTAACATTTTTCTTTTGTGAGACTGAACGGGGATTTCTGAAAGTTGATGTCTCTGTGGAATTTGTTGTTTTAGTATTTTGGGCAATATTGGTCTAATTAATTGTCCAACTTTCAAAAATAAATTAAATCGATTTGAATAGGGTAAAATAAATAATAATAGTTTACGTAACACGCGTTGTGCTAGTGTTCTCTTAACTCTGCGTTCAACTTCACTTCGTCCAATTTCCAGTAAATGGCCATACTCAACCCCTGAAGGGCAGGTTGTTTCGCACGCGCGACAGGTTAAACAACGATCAAGATGTTTTAGTGTTTCATTGGTTACCCTGGCACCTTCCAGCATTTCTTTGATTTGATAAATCCGTCCTCGTGGCCCATCGAGTTCATCGCCTAATATCTGGTAGGTTGGGCAGGTCGCAGTACAAAAACCACAATGAACACAGCTGCGTAATATTTTATTTGCGAGTTGGCCATTATCAGATTGTAGAAATTCTTTGGTTATTTTAGTTTGCATAATCGTTTGTCAATTTGAAATCACAAGTCTGAATAAAGGCGGCCGTAATTTAAAATACCGTAAGGATCAAAACGCATTTTTAAATTGATTTGAAATTGTTTTATTTTTGCCTGAAGCGGTGGGAACCGTTCTTCAACATCAAGGGCTTTATTTACTTTATGTGTTTTAAACAGCGTTGCAGCACCGCCTTGTTCAATAGCTTTTTGCCGTATCTCTTCGGCATCTTTATCACTGTGAAGCCAATACAAAGCACCTGCCCAGTCAATAAAGCATGTTTCATCTAAATCTATATTCGCAGTGTAAGGAACAGATAGTCGCCATAAAGATTTGTCTTCAACAAAAAAAGGATGCGTTTGTTCATTAAGTTGTTGCCAAAAGTTATCTGCATGTACGAGAGTCTCACCACTTATTTTTTTTTGTGCAGAATGTACGGCACTTTCTGCACCACTTAAGCGAATGTAAAGTTTTTCATTTTCATAGGCCAGAGCTGAAAGTGGTAATGGTGTTTGGTTTAACTCATGCATCGTTTGTAAGGCATCTTGTTGTGAGATAGCAATGACTTGGGTTAACTCAGTATTGGGTAACGGTAAAATTTTAATTGATATTTCTAATAATACCCCTAACGAGCCTAACGCACCTACCATTAAGCGAGAAACATCATAGCCTGCTACATTTTTCATGACCTGACCACCAAAGGACATGATTTCACCTTTGCCGGTTATTATTTTAGTACCTAATACAAAATCACGTGCAGAACCGGTAAATGGGCGGCGGGAACCGGATAAGCCCGTTGCAATCGCACCACCTAATGTTGCGTGTTCGCCAAAGTGGGGGGGCTCAAAGGGAAGCATCTGATTATTCTCAGCAAGTAGTGCCTCAATGTCTTTTAGTGATGTACCTGCACGCGCAGTGATAACCAGCTCACTGGGTTCATAACTAATAATTCCCTGATGAATGCGAGTTTCCAGTATTTCATTTTTATTTGTGTTCGTATTTTTATTGCCATAAAAATGTTTACTGTTACCGCCAACAATCTTTAACATGGTTTTATCGTTAACTGCTGCGCGGACACGATCTTGCAATTCTTGTGTTCGATTAATATTTTTCATGATTAAAAGCGTTCCAATCCGGGATGAGAGAGAAGCCCGTCATGTACATGCATGCCACCCAGTTCAGCGCAACGATGTAATGTAGGAACTGCTTTTCCCGGGTTGAGTAATTCACGCGGATCAAAGGAATGTTTAATGTCATGAAATATTTGCAATTCAAGCGTTTTAAATTGCACACACATTTGATCAATTTTTTCTTTACCTACACCATGCTCACCAGTGATTGTGCCACCAGCCTCAACACAGAGTTCAAGAATTTTTCCACCAAATTCTTCGGTGCGTTCTAACTCACCTTTAATATTTGCATCATAGAGAATTAAAGGATGTAAGTTGCCATCACCGGCATGAAAAACATTGGCGACTAATAAATTATATTCTTTTGATAGTTCGCTAATTTTTTTCAAAATAGTGGGTAATTGGTAACGTGGGATGGTGCCATCCATACAATAATAATCAGGCGAAATACGGCCAACTGCTGGGAAGGCAGATTTACGACCCAACCAAAGTTTTAAACGTTCGGCTTCATCTTTTGATGTGCGTAAACTGGTTGCACCTTTATTCGTTAATAATTTTTCGACAAATTTAATTTGCTCTGTTACTTCTTCGCTGGTGCCATCAAGCTCACAAAGCAAAATGGCTTCGGCATCGATTGGGTAATCTGCGTGTGCATAATCTTCTGCTGCACGGATGGCGGGATTATCCATCATTTCTAAGCCTGCAGGAATAATACCTTCGGCAATAATAGCGCCAACGGCTTCACCGGCTTTAACAACATCATCAAAAGCGGCAAGAATAACTTGTGCCTGTTCAGGGCGAGGTAAAAGTTTAACCGTCACTTCAACAATAACACCTAACATTCCTTCCGAACCGGTCATGAGTGCTAATAAATCATAACCGGGAGTATCTAATGCTTGTGAGCCAACCGTTACAAGCTCGCCATCCACAGTGACAATTTTAAGTTGTAATATATTATGTACCGTTAGCCCATATTTTAAGCAGTGAACACCGCCCGCATTTTCTGCAACGTTACCTCCAATGGTGCAGGCAATTTGCGATGACGGATCAGGTGCATAATATAAATTAAATTCTTCAACGGCTTGTGAGATGGCCAGGTTACGCACACCGGGTTCAACAACAGCACTGCGATTTGCAGGGTTAATATCAAGAATACGATTGAATTTTGCCAGGCTGAGTAATACACCATTCGCCAGCGGCAATGCTCCACCAGAGAGTCCGGTACCAGCACCACGCGCAACAACGGGAACGCCTTCTTCATGACATAAATAAAGAATGTTTTGTACTTGCGCAATAGTTTCAGGCAAAACAACGATCCAGGGCTTTTGTTGATAAGCCGTTAAACCATCACATTCGTAGGGACGTGTTTGTTCTTCTGTTTCGAGGATGCTTGTTTTAGGTAAAATTTGCTGTAAATGTTTACGCAGTGATTCTCGATTGTCTTTTGTCGCTGTTGTCATGGGTTAATGATACCGCAGCTTGCGGTATGATTCTAAAATTATATGGTCATTGCGAGCGATAGCGCGTCAATCTATGAGGTTATATGTATAATTTAAAAAGAATGCCGCGCTATTGCTCGCAATGACAAGTTATTTTTAAATGAGATAATTCCAATATTAATGCTATGAATAAAAAGAATGAAAAAGAACCCGTTAAAACCCGACTAGACAAGTGGTTATGGGCGTCACGTTTTTATAAAACGCGTCACCTTGCAGCTGAAGCGATTAATGGTGGGCATGTTCACCATAATGGCAATCGCGTTAAGCCTTCACGTGTAATACAAATTACAGATAAGTTAACGATTCATAAAACACCGTTTACTTTTGAAATAATCGTAGAAGGGTTAAGTGTAAAACGAGGCCCTGCTAAAGAAGCGCAACAGCTTTACACGGAGCTTGAGGAAAGTATTAAAAAGCGTGAAACACTGGCAGCACAAAGAAAACTGGATGCGGCACAGTTTCCACATGCAGAACGTCGGCCAGATAAGAGAGATAGACGGCGTATCATTCGTTTTAAAAATGTTAATCGGGAAAATTAATGCCAAATTTTAGGCCAACTACGCCCTTACTCGCTGCTGATGCCATTATTGAATTGACGGACAAACCAGGGCGGCCGATTGTTTTGATTGAACGTAAAAATCCACCATATGGCTGGGCAATTCCAGGAGGTTTTGTGGATGTAGGTGAACGCCTTGAAGTCGCTGCCATTCGCGAAGCAAAAGAAGAAGTTTGTCTGGATGTAACGCTAAAAGCGTTATTGGGTCTATATTCTGATCCAAAACGTGATGATCGTGGTCATACCGTCACGGCCGTTTATATTGCAGAAGCCACGGGTGAACCTCGGGCCGCTGATGACGCCAAAAATTTAGACATCTTTGACTTAGATAACCTACCTGAGCAATTAGCCTTTGATCATGCCCAAGTCCTTGAAGATTATAGATTATTTCGTGAAACGGGACAGGTAACCGCTTTAAGAAAGAGTGACTCAGATCGCTGATTAAGCCTTGAAACTCGTAAATTCATCCCAAAATAGTTAAAATATAAGCATTCCCTAATATTAAATTTGATCCCCTCGGAGGTTCACATGGCTACAGTAGATTTAGACAACAGTAACTTTAAAGAAACAATTGATAATAACGATTTTGTGATCCTCGACTTTTGGGCGCCATGGTGCGGGCCTTGTAAACAATTTGGTCCTGTTTTCACTGAAGTATCTGAAAAGCACCCTGATATTGTCTTCGCAAAAATTAATACTGAAGTTGAGCAGGAAATTGCAGGGATGATGAACATCCGTTCAATTCCCACGTTAATGATTTTGCGTGATCAAGTTGTTCTTTATTCTGAAGCGGGTGCATTACCGGAAGCGGGATTAGAAGATGTGATTGCAAAAGCTAAAGCATTAGATATGACAGAAGTGCATCAGCAAATTGCAGAAGAACAGGCCAAAGCGTCAGCTTAAAATAAATAAGGTCAAGAGATTTCAACGCAGAGGCGCAAAGGTTCGCAAAGAAAACAATATTTTTAAATATTATATAGCAGTCTATTTATAAATAATTTAGCTTTTGCTAAAAAAGACTCTGCGTTCCTTTGCGTCTTTGCGCCTCTGCGTTGGATCTTTCTGATTTACATTAATCCTCTAAACGGCTGCACATCCACTAACGTTCCAGCTTCGACATTGCCCCAATCCTGCGGCAAGATAATAAAACAGTTGGCTTTACTCATTCCGCTTAAAACATGGCTGGCTTGCATGCCGATACTTTCTACAACAAGTTCACCTTGTTCATTGGTTTGTAAAATACCACGTTGAAAATCAGTACGACCCGGTGTTTTACGTAAATATGATTTGCAGGCGACCTTAACAACCGGTGCCTGAGTGACGTTAAGTCCCATCATGGTTTTTAATGTCGGTAAGACAAACTGATAAAACGTCGCCATGACAGAAACAGGATTGCCGGGTAAACCAAAAAATACCGCATCATTGACAAAGCCAAAAGCAAGAGGTTTGCCTGGTTTCATAGCGATTTTCCAAAAGTCCACTTTACCCAATTTATCCAGTGTTTCTTTCACAAAATCAGCCTCACCAACAGAGACACCACCTGAAGTGATCACAGCATCGGCTTGTTCTGAGGCTTGTATAAAAGCATTTTCAATTGCCTGACGATCATCGGGGATGATCCCCATGTCGATAAGCTCAACACCCAGGTTTCTTAACATGCCAAATATTGTGTAACGATTACTGTCGTAAATTTGACCTTCATCTAACGGTTCGTCAACATTTCGTAACTCATCACCGGTTGAGAAAAAGGCAACACGTGATTTTTTATAAACGGTGATTTCAGCAACACCTAACGATGCAAGCACACCAAGCTCAGCAGGGGTGAGGTGTTGACCAACATGTAAAACAGTATCACCCTCTTTTATGTCTTCACCTATATGACGAACATTTTCATTTTTAGAGTGACCACTTTGAATGGAAATAGCATCACCATTCACCTGTACTTGCTCTTGCATGATGACGGTATCGGTTCCGTTCGCAATTTGAGCCCCCGTCATTATTCGAACACATTCACCGGGTTTTACTTCGCCCTCAAAAGGGATGCCTGCAAATGATTTCCCAACCAGCGTTAATGTGTTTTCGCCAGAGGTTGGTAAGTCGACAGAATTAAATGCATAACCATCCATTGCAGAGTTTGCATAGGGAGGGACGTTGATGTCTGAGATAATTTCTTTTGCTAATACCCGATTTAAGCCGTCACGCAGAGCAACAACTTCGGTCTCCTGACTTTTATTTACCGATCCCGTCATACGACTCATGGCTTCGTTTACATTCAACCAGGGATTTTGTTTTTGTGGTGTATCGCAAGCAGAAGAAACAGGGATTGATTTATTCATGGGCTTAACTCTTTAATTATAGTGAATGTGGATTATCTCATAGTTTCTTTGAAATATTGTTCCGCATTTTTAAGTTCATCTTCGGTATTAATATTCATAAAAGCATCAGGCTGATCTGAAAAATCAACAATGTTATGCGCTTGTTGTTGTATCCAAACATGGGCTTTGCGTTTACCTTGTTGCAAAAATGCCTCTAAAGAAGTGGCTAAATCCTTGTGAATAAGTGTAAGGGTTGGGTGTAAATATTTGCCATCGTGAGGTATCGCGATTTTATTGTCTTCTATTATCGGTACCACCAAGTCGAGATCCTTCACCTCCGGCGAGAATTACTGCGGTAATTTGTTGTCTACTTATAGGCATAGTTTTGCTGATAGCTGGGATTTGGCGAATTATAGCGAAAAAAGGGCGGTTAAATTGGTAAAGATGAGATTTATTACTAATATTTAATGTAGAACTGGCCGATAATATAGGGAATAACAGTATTTTGCGCAGGATAAAAATATGAAGAAAATAGTATTGCTGGGTGTGTTTGGTCTTTTATTCTTAACGGGCTGTGAAACAGTGGGGGGCGGTCTCGTTGTGGATACTCGCTATGGGTATACTTCTCCTCCATCACAGGCGCCAGCTTACGGTCGGCGAATGCAACACCGCTACTATTATTACCCTAGTGCAGAATTCTATTTTGATACTGGTCGTAATATGTATTTTTATCTTGACGCAGGTAATCAATGGACATCGTCAGTCAGGCTACCGCTTCGTTTACGTGGCCATTTATCAAGCTCTTATGTTGAAATTGAAATGGATGATGCGCGTCCATATCGACGACATAAATTTTATAGAAATAAATACAAGAACTATCGGCACAAAGTAAAACCTGGACATAATAATAACCTCCTGGATGATGGCAGTAGAAAATATAAAAAAGTAAGACCGAGATATAACAACAATCTTCTGGATGATGGTAGCAGAAGAGATAAAAGTGAACGAATTTATCTAAATGATAAAGGTAATAAGCACCAATATCAGGATAATAAATATAAAAACAAACATCAGTATCGCGATAATAAATATAAAAATAAGCAAAAATATCGTGATAACAAAAATAAGTTACGAAACAATAAAAAACAGAATTTAATGGATGGGAATGACGAAGACCATCAACGTAAAAACAAGCGAAGACATAATAGAGATTAACTTTTTATTTTGTGAGGATAACTATGAAAACGGACATGACGACAACATTAACAACTGCATTATCAGGTCTGCAGGTTGGTATTAATAATGCGCAAAAAGCCGCAGGTGAAGTGGCAAAACTGACTACTGGATCGGAGAGCGTTCAGGGTGCAGTTAAGCCTTTACTTAATCTTCAACAGTCAGAACAGGAAGTCTCTGTCAGCAGTGAGGTTGTAAAAACGGAAAGTGATACGTTAGGCCGCTTTGTTGATGAAACGGCTTAGCTAGTTATTTTTTGTGCTGCTGTAAAGCCCATTCGATATGTTCTTTAACCATTGCTGAAGAATGATTGAGTTTTCCCTTTAGTGCGGTAATAATAAGTGCGGTAAGCATTTCTTTATTTGTTTTGGCATTACCTAAGGCCACAGCAATATTTCTTAGCCAACGTTCGTGACCAATTCGCCTGATTGCAGTGCCTTCGGTTTTATTTAAAAACGTTTCCTCATTCCAACTAAAAAGTTCTAACAGCTCGATATCATCTAACTGATGGCGTGGCATAAAATCTGTTTCAACAGTGTCTGTCGCGAAGCGATTCCATGGACAACATAGTTGACAGTCATCACAACCATAAATTCGGTTGCCCATTAAAGGACGAAGCTGTTCAGGAATAGCACCTTTTAATTCAATGGTTAAATATGAAATACATAAACGTGCATCAACCACATAAGGCCGGGTAATGGCTTTTGTCGGACAAATGTCGATACATGATTGACAGGTACCACAATGTTTTTCAGCAGGGCTATCAATCGGTAAGGGAAGGTCGGTATAAATTTCCCCAAGAAAAAACCATGAACCGGCATCCTTGTTTAACAAATTACTGTGTTTGCCTATCCAGCCCAGTCCGGCTTTTTCTGCCAGAGGTTTTTCCATAACGGGCGCGCTATCTACAAAAACACGATAACCAAATGCCCCAATTTCGTTTTCAATTTTAGTTGAGAGTTTCTGTAAACGTTGACGTAACACTTTGTGGTAATCACGACCTAAGGCATAGCGGGAGATATAGGCTTTATCAGAATCAGCAAGAACCGATTCGGCTTTAATAATATCGGGTGGCCAGTAATCCATGCGTCCGGTAATTACCCGGTGCGTACCCGATACAAGCTCAGCAGGTCGAGTTCGTTTAGTTCCGTGCTGTGCCATCCAGTCCATATCACCGTGACAACCTTGTTTTAACCACTCAGTTAACGTTTCTTCTGCCTGATTTAGCTGTGTATCGGTGATGGCAATTTCCTGAAATCCTAATTCTTGCCCCCAAATTTTAATTTGTTGCGCTAATTTGACAAGATGTTCATTATTATATGAACTGGACTGGTTCTGAATTTCACTCATACAGGCTATGATAACGCGCATGAAGCAACTACCAAACAATTTATATACTGCGGAACAAACTCGCGAACTCGATCGCGTCACTATTGAAGATTTTGAAGTCTCCGGAACAGTGCTCATGGAGCGGGCCGGAACTGTCGCCTTTGAGCTTTTAAAACAACATTGGCCAGATGCAAAAGTGATTTGTATTGTTTGTGGTACAGGCAATAATGCGGGTGATGGCTTTGTTTTAGCACGCTTAGCCCAGGAGCAAGGCATACAGGTTGAAGTGTTTATTGTCGGCGACAGCAATAAAATTAAAGGCGATGCACTGGCAGCAAAACAACGGCTTGAAGGTTGTGGGGTAAATACTCAGGTTTATGGCAATGGAAAGTTGCCGTTAGCTGATCTGGTCGTGGATGCCGTTTTTGGTACAGGATTGAAAGGTGAAGTGAGTGGCGATGCTGTTTATGCGATTAACGCGATTAATCAGCATGGTACCCCCATTCTGTCATTAGATATTCCTTCCGGTTTAATTGCCGATACCGGAAATGTGTTGGGTGAAGTTGTACACGCGGACGTTACCGTTTCATTTATTGGATTAAATCAGGGCTTGTTGACAGCTAAAGGGCCCGACTGCTGTGGTGAGCTTATCTTCGATGATTTGCAAATTCCTTCCGCTGTTGCGCTTAAAGTACCTACTTCAGTAAAACGTCTGGATATTCCCACCTCAATATTTAAAAAGCGAGTTAAAGAGTCTCATAAAGGAATTTTTGGTCATGTGCTTGTTATTGGTGGTGATGTTGGCATGAGTGGCGCAGCACGTTTAGCCTGCGAAGCAGCATTACGTACAGGCTCAGGTTTAGTGAGCTTAGCGACACGCTATGCCCATGCGTCAGTTATTAGTAGTGTTCGGCCAGAGATTATGAGTTATCCGGCTGAGCGAGAAAGTGAAATAAAGTTTTTAATTGAAAAAGCCACAGTGATCGCTGTTGGTCCCGGTTTAGGGCAAAGTGAATGGGCTGCTACATTGCTTGCAACGGCCATCAATAGTGAAAAACCACTGGTGGTTGATGCTGATGCACTTAATTTATTAGCCATCGAACCTCATCAACGTGATAACTGGATACTCACACCGCATCCAGGCGAAGCAGCACGTTTACTTGATATTACGGTTGAAGAAGTGCAGGTAGATCGCTTTAGTGCGGTACAAAAAATTGCTGAAAAATATGGTGGTACGGTGGTTTTAAAAGGTAATGGAAGTTTGATTTATTCTGACGGCATTACCTATTTGTGTGACAAAGGTAATCCGGGCATGGCCAGCGGAGGAATGGGGGACGTGCTAACCGGTATTATTAGTAGTTTACTAGCGCAGGGATTTTCACTGACCGATGCAGCAAAAGTGGGTGTACATTTACATTCTTCTGCAGGTGACGCCGCGGCTAAAGGTGCAGGTGAACGGGGTTTACTTGCCAGTGATCTGATGCCAGCTATTCGTCGTTTAATTAATCTGGCATAGTCCTTTATTAAATATGTCCGTTTTTCTCGCAGATGAACACGCTACGGTTGCTTTTGCTGAATCGTTAGCAACATTATGTCCCGCCGGATTTAATGTTTTTCTTTATGGTGATTTAGGCGCAGGTAAAACAACATTCGTACGCGGATTGATTCAGTCTTTTTTGCCGAATGTAAAAGTTAAAAGTCCAACTTACACTTTAGTTGAAGATTATGATCTTAGTACTTCAGTAAAAAACCCTAATAATCTTAACCACATTTATCATTTTGATCTTTATCGACTCGGTGATCCGGAAGAGCTGGAGTACCTGGGCGGTCGTGATTATTTTTCAAAGGATGCCGTCTGCTTAGTGGAATGGCCACAACGTGGAGAAGGCTGGTTAACCGAACCTGATTTAAAAATAACGCTTCAATATCATGCTGAGGGCAGAAATGTTGAGCTTGAAGCTTGCTCGGAAAAAGGCAAGACAGTATGCGATACAATAAAAAAAAATACGGAAAATAAATGAACATCCTCATAGTCGATTATAAATCATCTGAAAATTATGACTTTAATTATATGGAATCCCATTTTTTAGGGGGAACTGAATCCACTATATTAAGAGTCGCGCGTGAGTTAGCACGTGAACATAATGTGGTTATTTCACAACTCAACCGTACCGAACGTTATTTAGAAGAAGGCATTACCTATATTCATCATCCGGAAAGTCTGACGCAAAAAGAATTTGTACCGGATATTATCATTATAAGAAGTAAATATCGTTTACTCAGTGACTACGGTTTAGTGTATCCAAAAGCAAAAATGTTTGTCTGGGCACATAATTTTCAAAACCATGACATTTTAGGTCGACGCCATCGAGTGGTAAAAGCCAATGCCCAGGTGATTTGTGTTTCTCAGTCTCATCGTGATCACATCGATAAAATTTTTAATGGCGCACTCTCCTGGGTTTTTCGCTTGCTGACTTTTCAGTTTAAAAAAGTGCCTGTGACCTATATCTATAATGTGATTGATAGTGACTATACAAAAACAGATGAACCGTATGACAAAAATAAACTTTTCTTTTTTAGTTCGCCGAATAAGGGGCTAAAAGAAGTACTCAACCATTTTGCAGAATTATTAAAACAAGCACCGGACTATCATTTGTATATTGCGGGTGCGACTACTGAACAGTTAGAAAACTATAATCTTAATAAACGATTACTGGCCTCTGATTCGGTTACTGTTCTTGGCCGACTTCCCAAAAGTGAAATTATTTCTCATTTAAGAAGCTCATTTTGTGTGTTTTACCCGCAACACGTGCATGCAGAAACATTCGGTCTTGTTTATGTTGAAGCAAACTGTGTTGGTACACCTATTTTGGCGCATCCATTTGGCGCAGCAACAGAGGTGATTGGTAATACTGAACAACTTGTTGATGGAAGACGGTCAGAAGCGGTGGTAAATAAAATGCTGGATTGGCAAAAAAATGGTCGGCCTGACGTGTCTTGTTTGGAGAAAACCCAACTTTCTAATGTCGTGAGTCGTTGGAAAGAGATACTCGGATTAAATTAGCCACCTATTTTTTGTCATTTTTCTCGATTCAGTCGAGATAAATCCTCTATCTACTTAAAATATATAGAAAAAAACTTGATTCTGGGGCATTTTTTATCCATTATTAGTCATATGCATGGGTAAAGGGGTATCCAAGTGTTTTTGTTGGCATCAAAAAGTCGGTCTCAGTTTTTCACATTTTTATGTTTGGCGATGGTTTTATTGCCAAATATGGTGTTTGCGGCAGAAGTGCGTGGCTTACGTATGTGGCCGGCTCCGGATAACACCCGGCTTGTTTTTGACCTCAATGCACCGGTTGAGCACAGTTTATTTTCTTTACGCAATCCCAATCGAATTGTTATCGACCTTAAAAACACCAAAGTAACCGGTGCCTTACCTTCTGCAACCTATAATGAATCCCGACTTAAAGGCCTGCGTTATGCCAAACGTGGTGAGAATGGTTTGCGGGTTGTTTTAGATTTGAAAAATACAGTAACGCCTAAAAGTTTTGTATTAAAACCACATGGTGCGTACGGCCACCGGTTAGTGGTTGATTTGTTTGATGCTGAAAAAACAAAAAAAGTGGTTGTTAAAAGACCTGCTTATAAGTCTAAAAAACAGTCGCGTGATTTAATTATTGCGATTGATGCCGGTCATGGGGGTGAAGACCCCGGTGCGATTGGCCAGCGTGGTACACGTGAAAAAGACGTGGTTTTAAAGATTGCCAAGGAACTTGAAAAGCTGGTTAAACGTGAACGTGGTATGAAGCCATTAATGGTTCGCACCGGTGACTATTATATCGGTTTGAAACAACGGGTTAAAAAAGCGCAAATTGCACAAGCAGATCTGTTTATTTCAATTCATGCTGATGCATTTAAAAATGGTAAGGCAAGAGGGACTTCGGTCTATATTTTATCGGAACGTGGTGCGAGTTCTGATTTAGCCAGCTTTCTGGCAGACAGTGAAAATAGCGCAGATTTAAATGGTGGTGTTAGCGGTACAGATGATGATTTATTAAATATGGTATTGGCAGATATGGTGAAAAATTCAACTTTGGAAGACAGCCATCAAATTGCCAGTAAGGTTTTATCCGGTCTAAAAGGTGTGAATCATCTACATAAGAAAACGGTAGAGCAAGCAGGCTTCCGTGTACTAAAAGCAGGTCGTCCTGCGATATTGGTTGAAACCGCGTTTATTTCAAACAGAAGTGAAGAACGTAAGTTGCGTACTCGTCAGCATCAACGTGCATTAGCAAAAGCGATTTTTAAAGGCACCCGGTCTTACTTCCGTACAAACCCTGTTCCGGGAACGTTGTTAGCCGTGCGTGACCGAAAGCACCGTATTGCCCGGGGTGAAACCTTGAGTGGTATTGCTAAACAATATCAAATCAGCATGAATACCATTCGTGATGTAAATAATTTACGCAGTGACAATTTACGTATCGGTAAAACACTGCGTATTCCTGCTATTTAGCAGGGATAAATATTAAACGCAAAGGTCGCAAAGGCGCAGAGTTCGCAAAGAACGCAAGAAGGGCAAAGGACAACCACGTCATTACAACGACTGCATGGACGCAGGAGTAGTTATCGAGAAGCATAGCGACGAAGCAATTTCTTAAAAAGTAAGAACCATTTTGAGATTGCAGCGCTCTGCTCGCAACTACTAATAATTCCAACTTATTTTTTCTTTGTGAACTCTGCGTCTTCGCGTCCTTTGCGTTAAATCACTCGCTCTCTTATGCTTACATACGGTAAGCTTTGCACCATGCAAGCAATGACAAAACTCAGACAATCTATTCATCAGCTTTCTACGCAATTAGCCAATCAAATTGCAGCGGGTGAGGTGGTTGAGCGTCCGGCTTCGGTGATCAAGGAGTTGTTAGAGAACAGTTTAGATGCCGGTGCGACTCAAATTGATATTGATATTCAGGCCGGTGGCACACAGCTTATTCGTATTAGAGATAATGGCTCGGGTATTCCGAAAAATGAACTTGCATTAGCATTAAGCCCTCACGCAACCAGTAAAATCCATTCTTTAGATGATTTAATTCATGTATCAAGCATGGGATTTCGTGGTGAGGCGCTCGCCAGTATTGCCTCGGTGAGCGAACTCACTTTAACCTCGCATTATGAAGATATGGCCTGGAGTATAAAAGCTAAAGAAGGGCAGTTTGATTTAACACCGGCTTCTCATCCAAAAGGGTCGACAGTGGAAGTGAACAACCTTTTTTATAATACGCCGGCAAGACGAAAATTCTTAAAAGCAGAACGCACAGAATACAAACATGTTGAAGATGTGGTGAAGCGACTTGCGCTGGCACGTTTTGATGTGGCGTTTAATTTTAAACATAACCTGCGTCAGATTTTTGCTTTACCTGTTGCCAGCTCAGATGAAAATAAACAGCAACGCTTAACACGTCTAATTAGTAAAGAATTTATTCAGTCAGCCGTTCAGCTTGAATTTGAAAATGCAGGGTTAAGATTATCGGGCTGGATTGCAAATGCTGACTACTCGCGCAGTCAGTCGGATATGCAATATTTTTTTGTTAACGGCCGTATGATTCGTGACAAAGTGATTACCCATGCAGTACGGCAGGCGTTTCAGGACACGCTTTATCCCGGACGTTTCCCCGTTTATGTTTTACAACTCGAAATGGATGCTGATCAGGTAGATGTGAATGTACACCCAACAAAACATGAAGTCCGTTTTCGACAGGGACGTTTGATTCATGATTTTTTGTTTTATAGTTTACGTGAAGCGTTAGCCGAAAAAACAAGTGGTGAAATCGTTGATGGTTTTAAACACGAAGTTAATCATTTTAATGGTCAATCGTACTCTTCTTTTAACTCAAACAAATTTACTTCAGTTTCTGAATCATCGACAGCATATTCAGTTTCACCTAATCAAAATTTAGTGGATAACGACGACATAAAAAAACCGTTAGGTGTTGCCATTGCAAAGTTAAAAAACAATTACCTGCTAGCACAAAACCAAAAGGGTTTATTAGTGGTGCAATTACAGCAAGCTCGACAAGTTTTAATTCAGCAACAAATTAAACAGGCGTTATCAGAACAACAAAAATTAATTTCAAAACCTGTGCTTATTCCTTTTAGTCTCAGCTTAAACATCACAGAACAAAAAAATAATGCACAATCATGGATAGATAAAAATAACAATGAGTTACACCAACTGGGGTTTGAATTTGCTGTGTTAGGTGAAAATGAAATCATGGTGCGACAAGTACCGGCAATGTTAAATGCATTAGATATTAAAGACAGTCTAAAAGAGTTTATCCATCTTCTTTTAAATAAAGCATCAGATATTTCAACCGCATTGATTGAAATTATGATTAATGATGATTTTAGTCATAACCCAACAGAATGGAACGCATTATTACGTGATTTAGAAAACCATGGTTTTGAAAAAATGTATTCGCATCAAATTTCAGATAATGAGTTAGCCGCTTGGTTTAAATGACGTTAAGTACCGTCATTGCGGGAAACGCAGCAATCATATGCTGTATCGTATTTTTATAGAGATTGCCACAGTCACTTTGTTCCTTCGCAATGACGAGCTATTGATATAAATGGTGCTATTGTCATTGCGAGCGCAGCGCGGCAATCTGTAGAGAAGTGGGCTTATTCATAAGATTGCCGCAGTCATTTTATTTTATATGATTTAGCCTTTTAATATACTACGAATGCAAGGATGCATAATAATGGAACGACAATACTATATTTACATTTTAACTAATAAAAATAATACGGTTTTATATGTTGGAGTAACTAATGACCTTGTTCGTAGAATATTTGAGCACAAAAACAAGTTAAGCGATGGTTTTACTAAAAAATATAATGTCGATAAACTGGTTTATTATGAAGTTTGTTCAAATTCGTTATCAGCAATAGAAAGAGAAAAACAAATAAAATCTGGTTCGAGAAAAAAGAAAATTATTTTAATTGAATCAATGAATGTTGAGTGGGTAGATCTTTATTCCTCGATACTATAAAAAATATTGTCATTGCGAGCGTAGCGCGGCAATCTATAGAGAAGTGCACTTATTCATGAGATTGCCACAGTCACTTTGTTCCTTCGCAATGACGAGTACTTATATAATGGTGCTATTGTCATTGCGAGCGCAGCGCGGCAATCTATAGAGAAGTGGGTTTAATCATGAGATTGCCGCAGTCACTTTGTTCCTTCGCAATGACGGGGGAATTTAATCTGGGTTATTTAAAATAAATATGACACCTTTACCTAAAGCAATCACATTAATGGGGCCAACCGCGTCAGGTAAAACTGATCTCGCCATTTTTTTATCCGAACACTTTCCTGTTGATATTATAAGTGTTGATTCTGCTTTGGTTTATAGAGGATTGGATATTGGTTCGGCAAAACCGAGTGCTGAAGAATTAGCGAAAGCCCCACACCGTTTATTGGACGTCGTTGATCCTTTAGAAGCATATTCAGCTGCACGATTCCGAAAAGATGCCCTTAAAGAAATGGCTGCGATCACCGCAACGGGGCGTATTCCACTATTAGTTGGTGGCACTATGCTCTATTTCCGTGCTTTATTAGAGGGATTATCTGAACTGCCGGAATCCGATGCGATAACACGTAAAAAACTCGAACTCCAGGCAAAAGAAATGGGCTGGGAAAAAATGCACGAACGGCTAGCGGAAGTCGATGCTGAAGCGGCAAAACGGATTCACCCCAATGATCCGCAACGTATTTCACGCGCTCTGGAAGTGTACGAAATGACGGGTAAATCCATGAGCCAGTTACAAAAAGAAAAAAAAGCGGAACCTTTAGCGTATGAGGTACTCAAACTTGCACTGATTCCATCTGATCGAGCTGTTTTGCATCAACGCATCGAGAAACGTTTTGGCCAAATGCTGGAACACGGCTTAATTGATGAAGTGAAAACATTACGATCACGAGGAGATTTGCATGAAGATTTGCCTGCCATCAGAGCGGTGGGATATCGACAGGTATGGGACTATCTTTGTAACAGAATAGACTATACTGAAATGCAGGAAAGAGGTGTCATTGCCACACGCCAGCTGGCGAAAAGACAATTGACCTGGTTGCGATCAGAAAAAGACTTAACTATTTACGATTTAAGCCGATATTCTGAGCAACATATTCAGGAAAATGTCTTGAAAACGGTTCAAACGTACCTAAATATATAATAATAGGCAGTAGTTTAGGAATTTATATAAGAAGCGTTTTTTAGTTAGCAGTCGTTAGACGACTTTTTGGTCAACGATGTTGCGGTGTGTGTTTAGGCGATAGTGTGAAAATGTTTGTTTTCACCTATCTATAATAAAAACAAATAGTTGGAGATAATAATTATGAGTAGAGGTCAATCTCTGCAAGATCCATTTCTTAATGCCTTGCGTAAAGAACGTATTCCGGTTTCTATTTTTTTAATTAATGGTATTAAGCTTCAGGGACAAATTGAGTCTTTTGATCAGTTTGTCGTATTGTTAAGAAACACCGTTAGTCAGATGGTTTATAAGCACGCCATTTCTACTGTCGTTCCTGCTCGTAATATTAAAATACCAGTGACTACTGACACTGATGAAGATAAAACTTCAGATAGCCATGGTGGTAATGTTTAATTCTTTTCGCTTGTTCTTCTTCTTGAGGATTTATTGATTGTTTGAGCGTCCTCAAGGGGGTGAACGTGCGGTATTGGTTCATCTCAATTTACATACCGGTTTTGACGATGAATCCCTCGAAGAATTCAAAGAACTCGTCGTATCATCCGGTGCAGAGCCCGTCGCGGTTGTAACTGGTTCACGTGCCGTGCCTCATCCACGTTATTTTGTTGGTACGGGTAAAGCCGAAGAAATACGTGAAATGGTTATCGCTGAAGAAGCCGATGTGGTGCTCTTTAACCACGAATTATCGCCTGTTCAGGAACGTAACCTCGAAGCGCTACTCGAATGTCAGGTGCTTGATCGTACCGGTCTCATTTTAGATATTTTTGCCCAACGAGCACGCAGCCATGAAGGTCAACTTCAGGTTGAACTGGCGCAACTACGCCATTTATCTACTCGACTCATTCGCGGCTGGACGCATCTCGAACGGCAAAAAGGCGGTATCGGACTACGGGGGCCGGGTGAAACTCAGCTTGAAACAGATCGACGCTTAATTGGTCATCGAATTCGTACTCTGAAATCACGCCTGGATAAAGTACAACGCCAGCGTGAACAGGGTCGCCGCGCTCGTAAAAAGGCAGATGTTCCGACTATTTCCCTGGTGGGGTACACCAATGCGGGTAAATCGACGCTTTTTAATAATATGACCAATGCCGAGGTGTATGCAGCAGATCAGCTTTTCGCGACGCTCGATCCCACACTTCGGAAAGTGAAGCTGCCTGCGGGTTTTCCGGTTGTTTTAGCCGATACTGTTGGTTTTATTCGCCAGCTTCCTCATGATTTAGTCGCGGCATTTCGCTCAACCTTAAAAGAAACCCAGGATGCCGACTTACTGTTACATGTGGTCGATGCCTCTAGCGATGAACGTGACGATAATATGGATCAAGTGAATCTGGTGCTCAATGAAATTGGCGCAGAAGATCGGCCTCAATTACTGGTCTTCAATAAAATTGATTTACTTGATGGCATGTCACCGCGTATTGATCGGGATGAAGCCGGAATCCCGATACGAGTCTGGATTTCAGCGCTCACCGGTGAGGGTTTGGACTTGCTAAATGAGGCCATGGCAGAACGCGTTAATACAGATATGGTTCAGCAGACACTGTTCTTACCTGCACAGGCCGGCAGACTGCATGCGCGTTTATTTGAATCAGGTTCCGTTAATAAAGACGAAACTCAGAAAACAGGTGGTTGGCTCATGAATGTCAGCCTCAGGCATGCAGATTGGGAAAAATTGGTTAAAGATGAAGCGGTTGATCAATATATAGTTGATAATCAGGTCTATGAACCCCATGATATCCAAGATTCACAAACTCCAGCTTGCGGCTGACGCCTAAGCCCAATAGAATATCACCCTTTGTGCGTGACAGTTAAATAACCTAATTTTAAGTACTTGTACCTAACATGGCGAGACCAATAATGTCGAAACTAGAGAATTCAGAATTGAATAATCCAAACCAGAAAATGGCATGGAATGAGCCCGGTGGCAATGGATCAAAAGATCCCTGGGGAAACAAGGGTGGCAACCAGGATGGTCCACCGGATTTAGATGAGGTATTTAAAAAACTCAACGAGAAAGTGACCCGTATTTTTGGTGGCAAAGGCGGTCGTTCCGGTGGTGGTGGTGGTAATACTATCGGTGGTTCAAAAGGTATTGGTTTTATTGCTGGTATTTTATTGGTCGTTTGGGTTTTGTCCGGGATATATATTGTCACAGATGGTACCCAGGGCGTTGTTTTGCAATTTGGAAAATTTAATACAATCACTGATTCAGGCCCTCACTGGTATCCTCGCTTTATTCAGACTGTTGATATTGTTGAAGTCGACAAAAGTCGAAGCGTACGTGTTGGTGTGACGGCAGATGAAGCCTTAATGTTAACCAGCGATGAAAATCTGGTTGATGTTAAGTTCGAGGTTCAATACAAGGTCAAGGATGCAAAGAATTATTTATTCAGTGTAGTCGATCCTGATGTCACCATTAAAACAGCAACAGAAAGCGCACTAAGAGAGATTGTTGGTACCAATGAAATGAATTATGTTCTGGAACGGAATGATGTAGCCGCACAGACCGGAAAATTAATTCAAACCATTCTTGATCGCTATGATACAGGCTTGTTAGTTGAAGAGGTCAATCTGGATTATTCTGATGCGCCGGAAGAAGTAAAGCCTGCATTTAATGATGTTAATAGTGCGGAACAAGATCGGGATCGTTATATTCAGGAAGCGGAGAAATACCAAAATCAGGTATTACCTATCGCACGTGGTGAAGCTGCCCGAATTGATCAGCAAGCAGAAGCTTATAAAGCAGAAAAAATCGCAAGAGCAACAGGTGATGCTGAGCGCTTCAAAAAATTACTAATTGAATACAAAAAAGCACCACAAGTAACAAGAGATCGTTTATATATTGAAGCCATGGAATCAGTATTTGCGAACAACAGCAAAGTTATGGTTGATGTAAATAAAGGAAATAACTTACTTTATATTCCGATTGATCAAATTAACAAGCGGCATAATGGCAAATTAGCGCCTAAAACAACGGAAACAGGGGCGGCGTCGCTAGGGTCATCTAATGAAACAGAGCGCTCTGATCGTACACGTACAAGAGGAGAACGTTAATGAGTAGCCGTCAAATATTCAGTATTGTTGCACTTTTTCTTATTGGCATGCTGGCCAATGCATCTTTTTTCACGGTCAATGAGCGTGAGCTAGCAATTAAATTCAGACTGGGTGAAATTGTTAAGGTTGACTATAAACCGGGCTTATATTTCCAGATTCCTTTCGTCAATAATATCATCAAATACGAAAGTCGTATTTTGACTTTAGATACGCGAGCATCGGAATATTTAACAAAAGAAAAGAAAAAACTCGTGGTTGATTTTTTTGCAAAATGGCGAATCAACGACGTAGGTAAGTTTTATCGTACGATGACACGTGGCAATATGAACACAGCCAGACAACGTATTTTTAATATTATTAATGATGGATTAAAGAGTCAGTTTAGTCAGTACGAGTTAACGGAACTGGTTTCAGGCAAGCAAAAAGCGAGTAAGACAAAAGTTAAAATCAATGCTGAACCGAGTGATTTACGTGCGGTTGTGATGTCAACCATTACTAAGCAAGCCAATGCGCAGGTTGAAAAATATGGTATCTCGATCGTGGACATCAGAATTAAACGCATTGATTTAACAACAAAAATCAGTAACGACGTATACCGTCGCATGAAATCTGAACGGGAACAATTTGCCGCAGATATCAGAGCGAAAGGTAAAGAATCCTCAGAACGGAAAAAAGCGGATGCAGATAAACAAAGAACGATCATTGTTGCTAATGCCTATAAAAATGCCCAATACCTGAAAGGTGAAGGTGATGCTAAGGCTGCAGAAATTTATGCCAATGCCTATAAAAAAGATCGTGAATTTTATTCTTTTTATCGTAGTTTAGATGCATATAAAAATTCATTTTCCGGTCAAGGTGACATGATGGTGATTGAACCAAACTCTGATTTTTTCAAATACTTTAAAAAATCAAAGTAAGACAATATTTGAATGTGGGATTCATTATGGATAGCATTGG
>Ga0316209_1001285_pt1 | contig 27820 bp, 25 predicted proteins | sample 6monopyrite_MG_FD_204945 | JGI IMG/M metagenome (GOLD analysis project Ga0316209, IMG submission 204945) | Microbial mat bacterial communities from mineral coupon in-situ incubated in ocean water Damariscotta River, Maine, United States -... | ecosystem: Environmental > Aquatic > Marine >...
CATACAATTCCATTACAATTATTGTCATATCATGTCGCTATATTAAAAGGGACAGATGTAGATCAGCCACGGAATTTAGCGAAGTCTGTTACTGTTGAATAAGTTCGTTAATTGGCTAATATTGAATGTGTATAACAAAAAAAGATTGCACATAAGGGATTAAGTTTGCACACTAATGGATTTTAAGTTTGCAAAGACTAAATATTAGACTATATTTAAGGTATTAAGCCATATGGAGATGGTTAAATGCGTAAGCGAAGGCTCGAGACGTATTCTGATTTTGAAAGAGCGCTCCGAAATGGTTTCGGGATTGGAGCCGGAGAGTCTTATACACCCTGGTTTAGGGCGCAGGATATCTCATCTAAAGGTAGATCTACCAAGCTTCCAGGAATTCGAGTTAAACGAGAACATCACTTCGTCTCTGATCATGAAAAGCGCACATTCCTAATTGCTGAATATCAACCTTCTATCATTGATATACGGGAACAATTTCCTCTTTTACCTTTGACATTAGCCCAGGATATTGCTGAACAAGCAGGTATTAGTTATCCAAAGCACCCTGTAACGAAGCAACCAATTGTTATTACAACAGATTTTCTTCTTACAAGTTCTTGTAAAACTGGCAATAAGTATACAGCGGTACCAGTAAAACCAAGTGCTGAACTAATGAAAACTCGTGTGCGTGAAAAGCTTGAGATAGAAAGACTATGGTGGGGCTTGCTCAATGCCGAGTGGCGCTTAGTAACTGACTTACAACTAGATCGGATAGTTGCAGATAACCTGGATTGGTTATCTGATCCACTGCGTGGTATTAAGAAAGTAGAATTAGAAGATCAATTGCCTAGTGATGCAAGAGAACAATTAATATCAATTTTAAAAGTGGGCCTCCATACCTGGGAAGAATTAATACAATTAGCTGCTAAGACAATCAATAGAGATGAGCGTATTTGTTCAAAGCTTCTCAGGGCTATGGCATGGGAGCGTGTTTTTGAAGTTGACCTATCAATAGCTATACAGAGAGAAGGTATTATTCGTATTGAGCGAATTAATACATTGTCAAAAGGAGCGGTAGATTATGAAACCGCTTCGTAATTCAGTATGGAAAAATATAGAGGAAGTGCATATTTTAATTCCTGAGCGTTTTAGAATTTTAGAGGTTTATCCTGATATAAGCCTTGTGGTTCTTTTCCCTATTCATACAAGTATAAGAAAAATAACGAAACCCCAAGCGTTAAATCTGAATGAACTTACAAAAATAATTCAAGGTTCAAGAATTATTGAAGATGACTTTGATTATCCTGGTTTTTTAACATTATCGGATAGTGAGTTGGAAAAAAGCTGGCAAGAAACAAGAGACAATCATTATGAGATGATACAACCATTTATTGAGGATCCATTCTTTTTATATAGGATTTCAGCAACATTGCGTAGCAAGGAGATAATGATTCGCTCTAAGGATTTATCAGTATCGCATACAACATTGTACCGATTGCTTAATCGCTATTGGCATTATGGCCAAGTTAAAAACTCTTTAGCACCTTTTTATCTTAATTGTGGTCTTAAATCTAAGCAGAAGAATGCGAGCCATAAAAAACGAGGCCGGCCAGTGAAATCAAGCATACTGGGATTTGAAACTCAAACAGGTATTAATATATCGGAAGAGGATAAAATAAATATTAGACAAGGTATTGAGAAGCATTATGAAGAAGGAAAGCAACCGAGTAAAAGTGCAGTATGGTCAACAGTGCTTACATATTATGCAGATGAAATTTTCTGTGCCGAACAGGAAAATAGAGATGCTGAGATTCCTAATTATAGACAGTTTTGTTATTGGATGCCATTTCTTGTTGATGAAATAAAATTAGAAAAGCAAAGACTTGGAGAAACATTTTGGGAAATGAACCATCGTGCCTTACTAGGAAGCGTTAGTGAAAATGTACATGCTCCTGGCGATCGTTTTGAAATTGATTCAACAATTGCGGATGTATATATCGTTTCAGAAGTTGATCGTAACCGTGTTTTAGGTAGGCCAGTTATATATGCCATTGTTGATGAAGCAAGTAGAATGGTGGCTGGTTTACATGTTTCAATATATTGGGCAAGCTTAAATGAAGCAAAACAAGCCTTGCTTAACGCCTTTCTTCCAAAAGAAGAATATTGTAAAAGTTATGGACTTGATTTTAATAATCAGGATTGGCCATGTGCACACGTCCCTCGTGGGTTACTGGTAGATAGAGCAGAATTAATTGGAGACTCTGCAGCGGAGTACACTACAGCAATGGGTATTCAAATTGAAATTTGTCAGGCCTTTCGGGGTGATTGGAAAGGTATTGTAGAACGGAAATTTGGCATTGCAAATGTTGAGTCACTTCATGATCTCAAGGGTACGACACGTGGGCAAATTAGAAAGCGAGGTGAAAGACCGCCACCTGATGATGCTTTTTATACTCTAAGGGAAATAACCACTCTTCTTATTCAGCTTTTTGTTGATGGCAATAAGACGATGCAGCTTGATTGTCTTATTACTAGGGACATAATTAAAGAAAATCTTGCACCAACTCCAATAAATTCCTGGGAATGGAGCGTTCAGCATCACAGAGACTCACTTTCTACTGTTGAACCTGAGCAAGCTCGTGCAGAACTTTTGCCTTGTGCAAAGGCAACTGTTACAGGTAGAGGGATAGAGTGTAATGGACTTTGGTATACCTGTGAAGAAGGAGAGCGAGATAATTGGTTTGTGTTAGCACGTAAAAATGGCTCATGGAGGTTATCTGCACGAATTGATAATAACTCAAACATAATTTGGATTCGACCAGAAAAAGGTAGAAATCTAATATGCTGTAACCTTCTCAAGCGTGACAGTCTTTATGCAAATCTTACTCCTACAGATGTAATTTATATTCAGGAATGGAAAAAAAATAAAAAAAATAAACCAGGAAGACTTGCTGCAAAGGTGCGTTACTCTCAACTCAAAGAAAGTATGGATGAGAATGTAAAAAAAGAAATAAGAGAAAATCCATCAAAATCAAAGAAGCAAAATAAAGGAGCAGAAATACGATCTAATAGAAAAGAAGAACAGGAACGTATACTAAAAGAAAGTAATAGTAAAAATTCACATGAAGAATTTGATACCAGTCGAACAGTAAATCCAGACGATCATTTTCTTTCCTTGATGAGAGAGGCTTGTAGTGATGATGAATCTAACACTTAAAAATGCACTGAGCCCGGTATATAACTCAAGTCCAGTTAGTGAATATGCAGGCAATCCTCTAATTGAAGCCTTGCCACCTATTGAAAGTGATGCCGTAATATTTGGGAAATTACGCTTGATCCAAAAAGTTTCTGAGCATGAGAGGACATTACCATCAGAAGTGAGAAAGCATATTACTGGGCGAGTTCGAGAATTAGTCATACCGTTACCAGAATACCTTGCCGTATTTAGAATGATAGAAGGCACACTTTTAAGATCGTATAGTAAGAAAAATCCATTCTCCCCTTCTACTATGCACTATCTCCATTATCTAGATTCTAACGAGACAATGGTACAACCTGCGGCGGGCATGTTTCAACCAGAAGGGTCTGCTATTACCATTGAAGGCGACAGTGGTGTTGGAAAAACGTATATGGTTAAGCGAATTTTAAATACTTATCCACAGACAATACAGCATCGTTTTTACAAGGGGAGGGAATTGAATCTTCCGCAGGTGGTTTGGTTATTTGTTGAGTGCCCAAGCGATGGCTCTCTCGTATCATTTTGTAAAAATATTTTGTATGCGATAGATTGTGTAGCTGGGACAACGTTTTATCAGGAAGCTTTAAGTAAAAGGTATGGGAAGGCAGACCTTCTTATAATAATTGAAAGAACGGTAAGGAATTTTTTTATTGGTGTAATAGTTGTCGATGAAATGTCTAATTTGGAAGCACCAAAGAATGGACACGCACATCCATTGCTTAGTTTTATATTGAATTTGATTAATCGTTCAGGCGTTCCTTTCTTATTTGTGGGCAACCCTGATATGAGAGACGTTTTTACTCAAACGTTAAGAATAGCAAGACGAGCGGAAAATGGTGGATATATCAATATGCAGCCCATGGCTAAGAGTGTGTGGGATGAATATGTTAAAGCATTATGGAGTATACAAGCAACAGACGTTATCACACCTTTTGTTGGTACGTTAGCAAATGAGTTTCGGATCTTATCAAAATCTACACCAGATCTTGCGTCACGCACATTTCAAGAAGCTCAAAAATGTGTAATTGGAACAAAAGATGAGCGAATTACATTAGGTGCTTTACAAGAAGGTCAACGAAGAGCACTTGCCCTTAGTAAAGATCTTTTGATTTTTTCAAACCAAAATGAGAGCAATCAAAGCTCAAACACTAATGTTGACAGCGCAAAAGTAGCTTTAAATCCGGTGGATAATAATAAAGGCACAAATAAAAGGAATAACAATAAAAAATTATTAAGTGATCCTGATCGGCCACAACATCCAGAATTTTCAGAAAAACTATTAAGCTTATTAACTATGGACCGATTGCCACTTGACGATTTAAACCCTAGATTTTTAGTCAACTTGTCTGAGTCTGAAGATATAATGAAAGAGTTATCTGATAATGAGTTATTACTTGATAACCCATTGACAATGTTATGAGTATTGGGTGAATGTTAGTATGCTTATTAGTGCACACGCATGTCATCCGCTACCATTAGAGTGTGTATACTCGATTTTAGCGCGTATTCATATCCAGTCTGGTGAAACATCACCATTCACAACTCTACAATCCTGGACAGGTCTTCATGGTTATAAGCCGGTTTCTGGTCTTCCTACTAAATTAGAAGTAATTGCAAAAAAATTATCTTTGAAAGGCGGCGTTGGAAATTTAGTTAATCAACATACTCATTATCGTCTCTATGCACATTTTTTAAATGATGATAGGCGAAAATTTTTGAAAGATGCAATGAAGTTAACTGGTTCACCAAAATCTAGACTTGGTGTATTAGCATCAAGAGTAGGTGCTCATGAAAGGCTAAAATACTGTCCAAACTGCATCGTAGAAGACTTAGAGCACTTTGGTGTAGCGTATTGGCATATGGAACATACAATACCAGGTGTCTTTATATGTAGTAGACATCATTCTAAGTTAACAGAAATTGTAAGTAAAAGTGCGTATGAAGAACGACAACTTTTTTTACCTCCAGGAAAAGTTATTTTTAAAAGGCAAGGTGATGAAAGTGATATAACGAAAAAATTACTTTATATAGCAATCCAAATGAAAACTCTTTTAGAGTCAGAGCCAAGAGCTCCAGTTACAGTGAAAGTATATAAACGTTTATTAAAAGAACGAAATTTTTTAACAGTTAAGGGTCATGTGAGACAAAAAGAGGTAGTCACTAAAGTGTATAAGTGGCTTAGTCCTCTAAAGAAGGTTAATTTATTCAGTAGGATGTATAGTGATCTTAAGATTGAGCACAACTGGGTATCTGAACTTGTTGGAGGTAAACAAGGTTTTCATCACCCTCTCAAGCATCTTGTTGTATGGGGAGCGATTGAGACAGATGCTATAGATATATTTAGTACGGCCAATGCATTTGGTGAGCAGTTGGAGTTAGATTTAAGGGGACATGACTACCCTGTTTTTACAAAAAATATGCTTGAATCAGTACTTGATAAGGTTGGTACACTTCGTGGTGCTGCATCGTATCTTAATACAACCGTAACAACGGTGGCTGCGTATGCTGATGCTTATGGATTGAAATATCGCCGCCGCCCAAAATGCATTACGGATGAAATTAGAAATAGCGTTTGCGATGGATATTTAAAAGGGAAGAAGTCAACTGAACTAGCTGCGCTACATAGTATTTCTATTGGCAGCGTGAACCGTATAATAAGAAAATTTCGAATAAAATAGCCAATATCAGTTTAGAAATATTGATATATAGCAAATGCTTGTTTTATTTGATAATTATGTCGCAGTATAAGCAAATGTTTGGTACGGTTATGTGTGCAAATACCTTATATCCGACAGACATCATATAGAAATTATAAGTCATGGTTGATTTTAAAAAGAGATTAAAAAAGAAAAGCCTTCCAAAAAAGGTTAATCCAGTTGAAATTTATGACTCACTTGATAGGCGCAGTGAAACTGGGCCGTTACGACCTTCTCAAAAGAGTGTCCTTGCCGAGTGGTATTCATCCCGAAAAAATGAAAAAAATAACATTATAAAGCTACATACTGGGGAAGGAAAAACTCTTATAGGTTTATTAGTATTGCAGTCAAAAGTTAACTCTGGTGAAGGGCCATGCCTTTACATTTGCCCAAACATATACCTTGCGGAACAAGTAAGGGAAGAAGCGAAAAAATTTGGAATACCTATTTGCGAAATAAGCAGTCAGAATGACCTTCCTGAAGATTTTATGTTGGGCAATAAAATCCTTATCACGCATGTACAAAAAGTTTTTAACGGTAGAACTATTTTCGGGCTAGGCAATCAATCGGTTAAAGTCGGTTCAGTAATATTAGATGATTCACATGCGTGCATTGATTCCATTAAGAGCGCTTTAACTATAAAAGTGGGCAAAAAACATGCATTGTATAAAAGTGCTATAACGCTTTTTGAAGATGATATTAAGGAGCAAGGTGAAGGAAGCTTTTTAGAGATACAAAGTGGCGATTATAATACTATGTTACCAATACCTTATTGGAGTTGGTATGAAAAACGTGATGAGATTACACAAGCAATAATTAATAGCAAAGATGACGTTAAGGTTAAATTTGTATGGCCTGTAATTAAAAATCATATAGCTAATTGCCAGGCTTTTATATCAGGAGAAACATTAGAGATATCACCCACTTTAATGCCGATTGATAGCTTTGGAACATTCAGCAGAGCAAAAAATAGAATTTTGATGTCTGCAACGACACAGGATGATTCATTCTTTATAAAAGGTCTTGGTTTTGATGTTCAATCAGTAACGAATCCACTATCAAATAAAGCACTTAAGTGGTCCGGTGAAAAAATGATATTGATTCCCTCACTTATAAGCGAGGAGCTTGATCGAGATTCAGTTGTAAGTTGGTTAACTCAAAAAAATCCAGAAAGAGACTTTGGTATAGTTTCACTTGTTCCTGGATTTAGTAAAAAGCAACAATATGAGAAAATTGGTGCAAAGGTTGTGACTACCGATGATATTTTTGATGTTGTTAAATCATTAAAAGATGGTAGCTATACACAAGCGGTTGTTTTTGCAAATAGATATGATGGTATTGATTTACCAGATAATGCGTGTCGCATACTGATTATTGATTCCAAGCCATACTTTGATTCACTTCTTGATAGATATGAAGAAGATTGCCGATCAGAAAGCGATATTATGAATATTCGAATAGCTCAAAAAGTAGAACAAGGGCTTGGTCGTAGTGTAAGAGGAGAAAAAGATTACAGTATTATCGTTTTGGTCGGTGGCGACTTAATAAAATTTGCAAAAAGCCCATTAAGTAGTAAGTACTTTTCAATTCAAACAAGAAAACAAATTGAAATCGGTATTCAGGTAGCTTCATTTGCAAACGAAGATTCAAAGAATGAAGAGCCATACAAGGTGTTGGTGAATTTGATGAATCAAGCGCTAGCCAGAGATGAAGGATGGAAGGAATATTATACTGAAGAAATGGATAGTATTGATACAGATATTGAAATAAATGGGATTCATGAAAGCTTAAAAATTGAATATGATGCTGAGCATCAATTCATGATTGGAGAATACGATAAAGCCTGTAATTTGATACAAAGTTTATGTGATAAATTTAACAATGATGATTTAGAGCGAGGCTGGTACTTACAGCAACTGGCTAGATACAAGTATCGGACTAGCAAGGTTTCATCAAATGAAATTCAAAAATCTGCCTTTCATAATAATCTTCAGTTGTTGAAACCGAAAGAAGGGATAAGTTACAAAAAAATTGAGTTTATTAATCAAAATAGAGTACGGCGTATAAAGGAATGGATGATTCAATTTAGCAATTATTCAGACATGATGATTTCTGTAGAAGGTATTCTCCAAAATTTATCTTTTGGAATGCCATCCGAGAAGTTTGAGGCAGCACTTAAAGATGTCGGTGAGGCCATTGGATTCTTAAGCCAACGGCCTGATAAAGAGATCAAAAAAGGGCCTGATAATTTGTGGTGCGGTGTAGAAAATCAATATTTTTTATTGGAGTGTAAGAACGAGGTTGATGAAGCTCGCTCAGAAATATCAAAACATGAAGCGGGTCAGATGAATACGCATTCTGGATGGTTTGAAAATATCTATGGTGATGCTAAATGCAAGCGAATCCTAATCATTCCAACAATTAAGTTATCTTATCATGCTGATTTTACACATCCAGTAGAAATAATGAGAAAGAATACATTAAATTTATTAAAGAAGAATTTTCGTAATTTTTTTAAAGAGTTTGCAACATATGTTTTACATGAAGTGGGTGAACAAAAAATACAACAATTTATTGACACTCATAAATTAGATATAGCTAGTCTAACAACGATATATTCAGAAAAATATAAGCAGAGTGCAAAATAAATAAGCTAATATTCAGGAATTATTGATAGTACTCTATAGTAAATCATTATTTATACTGTTCTGTATAATTATTTTGTGTGCAGGAAATAAAATGGCATTTGTATATTCTGGCTCCGTGTGCCAAATATGTAGTAAAGAGTTAGGCAATAATTATGATGATAAAAATGTTATAGGTTTACCAGAAGGAATATTAACGTTTACGGATTTTAATTCTTTTAATGATAATGTTATTCATCAGTCATGTTTTCAAATATGGGCTGAAGCAGAAGAATTTGTTGCCTTAATGAATAGTGATCTTAAAAGAAGTGGTCGTAAAGAGTATTTAATTACAAAAGAAAGGAAGCTTGAACATGTTTTATAACTAAGTTAATCAAAGTTTCCACACAATAAGTTTTAATTCAAATATTAATGATAAAAGTGAATTTTATGAACCCATTTAAATCCTTTCCTCAAGAAAATATTCATATAGAAAAACAAAATGGAGTAATAGCTGGGCCATATAAAGCAACTTTTACTGGTAGTTTAATTGTCATATGGAATGAAAAAGCAGATATAGAAGAAGATGATAAAATTCTTAGAGTTCTACCAAGTGGAAAAGATGAGTGTAGTTATGTGACCGAAGCTACCTTTTATCAAAAAGCATCATCCATACCCTCTCATTACCAAATTAAGTTTACTAAGAGCAAAAAAACCAGTAATAGCCACAGCTCAAATAATAGTGTCACTATTCAAAATGCTCATTCGGTACAGGTTGGTGATAATAACACACAGAATATAATAAATTCACTTCAAGCACTTATGACTCAAATTGATTCTTCTTCGGCATTGCAGGAAGAAAAAGAAGAGGCTAAATCACTCTTAGCTAAATTAATAAAACATCCATTAGTTGTCTCAATTTTAGGCGCTACCGTAGGTTCTGTTCTTTGAAAAACACACATAAATCATTATTCGAAAAAGAGTTCATTTAGTATGGTCAATTGCTTACGATCTAAGGATGCACTTGATTTAATTAGATAAAAGGAAATAAATATGGGAACAATAGTATCCTTCTGGGATGGTAGAGAAATAGATTTTCAGGCTCCTGAAATAATGGATAATTTTGGTTCTGTCATTGGATTTTCGTTTGAGAATAATTGTGGGAAAATTGATATAGCTATGAGTTCAGTAGAAGTAACTGTTATATTAAATGCTGTTTGTGAATGGGAAAGGAAAAAAGAAAACCCAAACTATGATCTTCTTTCACATATTGAAGATACATGCGATGAGCTTATGGAAGAAGGGATAGAGTTAATAGCAAAATGTATAATTGCTCAAAATTACGCAAAAATAGTACCTAGCCCGCCTACTAACTTAGATGAATTTATATAACAAAAAGTTTAAAAGAACGGTCTAGAGTAGTTCTAGTTCATGACCGTTGTTTAACTTAATAGGTTAAAAAAGTTTCGGAATATTAATGGAATATGTTACATGTACTTGCTCATATTTGGCCGGACAGTGTGTTAAAAATGCAGAATTTTAAACAAATATAGCGGCCATTGAGACTATTAAACTGATAGAAAAAAGCCACCTAAAGTTGTCATTAGTAAAATTTATGTTTATATTCACTGCTCAACATAATCGGTCATTATGCAATATCTTATATAAATCTTAAACTCTCCTGTACCGTATAAATTGGATGTATAACGAGACACAAAAAATCGCAATATTATTGAAATATTGATATGTTTAGTTATATTCGAGGTCTTACTATAAAATGTATAACAAGACACGGAGTCTCGTTAATATAGCGGTTATAAATCAAAGGAATGTTTAGTGGAAACAACGAAATACATAAATTTTAAAACAGTTAAAATAAAAGGTGAAAGGATATTATTATCTCCTGTTACTTCAAAATATCGAAATTATATATTTAATGAATTCACAAAAGAAATAACACGTTTTATGTTTCCAGCTTCTCCCTCTGAATTGAGCCAAGTTGACTCTTTCATCGAAGTAAGTAAAAAAGGTATGGATAATAAAACTGATTTAGTATTGGTAATTACTGATATCAATAATGGCGAGTTTTTGGGTGTTTGTGGTTTACATGGTAACAAAGCCCCTCAAGAACCTGAGTTAGGTATTTGGCTTAAAAAAAGTGCACATTCAAAATATCTTGGTCGTGAAGCAATAAGTTATTTAGTTAAATGGGTTAAAGAAAATATTGAATACAATTACTTGGTTTACCCAGCAGATAAAGAAAACATTCCGAGCCGTAAGATTGCTGAATCATTAGGAGGTGAAATATTTCGTGAAGCTGCAAGGGAAAATATGTCAGGAAATATATTAAATGAAGTTGCGTATAAAATCATTTAAATTGATTTCTAAAATTTTATAACGAGTGTTAGATTTACCTAGATTCTAAAGATAGCCTTAATAAGAAAGTATGTTGAAAAGCGAAAATTTAACTCTAAAAGAGCCGTCACAGAAAGATTATGAGGCTTTGCGTAAAGTGAAGCCGAGTGATGAATTTTATTTAATGGTTGGGAATGATCCGGCTGATTCGGTATTTTCTAATAACGAAAAATTCGATAAGTCATTCCATGAATCTCTTGGTAAAGAGAATTATTGGTATGTATATAAAGATGACAATATTATCGGTGTAGCATTTCTTCATAGCCTTGACGTTGATGATAAACGTGCAAGGTATGCAGTAGCAATTTATAATGCTGAAAACTGGAATAAAGGTTATGGCCATGAAATTACACAGTGTGTTCTAAACTATGCGTTTCATAGTTTGATGCTGCATAAAGTGGATCTTAGGGTTCTGGAATATAATAAGCGAGCAATTGCAAGTTATAAAAATAGTGGCTTTGTTCAGGAAGGTGTATTGAGAGAAAATGCATTCATAAATAATGTTTGGCATAATGATATTATTATGGGTATTTTAGGTCATGAGTTTCAAAGTAGCTAAAAATTTAACGTGGCGTTCCAGTTGACGTTAGCTACCTATAATCGAGCGACTAGCCAAAAGGAAAAAAAGAAGTGGATATCATCATTAAAGAACTTGTGAATTCAGACAATGTTAGGAAATTCATTGATGGTAGCTCAAGATCTGCTGAAACTCTTAGTACTTCCTATGTAGGTTTAGGTACATATAAACCTGGCTGGAAGTGGTCGGAGCATGCTGGAAAACAAACAGGCAAACCATCAGAGAAGCATATCGGTTACATAATATCTGGAAGTTTTGTTGTTAAAGAGGTTAGTGGAAAGGAAGAAATTGTAGGTCCTGGTCAGGCATTCGAATTATCTCCTGGGCATGATGCGTGGGTATATGGTGATGTGCCGTGTGTGGCATTAGATTTTGGATGCATTCTAGAGCATGTGTAAAATTAACCAACACAGCATAATGAATGGTTGCTAAGTTGTCCCTTAGCAAAGCGTTAGAAGTATAAAATGGATATGAGCAGGGATCCAGTAGTAAACGTTATATATCAGGGCATAAAAGAACCTATTGTGCTCTGTATGCAAAATAATGCTGAGAGAGCTGCTTTAATTTTATTGTACGCATCAATAGATTCTCTCGCAAAACTAGGGTTACCATCTGACCGTGAATCATCAACAAGGAATGATTATGCCGCATGGTGTGATAAATATTTAGTTTTCAAATCAAACTGTAAGGTTAGTGGTTTAGAGTGGTACGCTGCAAGATGTGGTTTATTACATAACTATACCGCTGAATCCGACTTGAGCAATAATGGCAAAGTTCGCATGCTTAGCTACTACGGAGATGATAACGGGTCAGATATTATTTATCAGCCAACAGAATCACCAGATTTAGTGCTAGTAAAAACGGAAAAATTAATAGAGGCATTCTATCAAGCATTAGATTCATTTGTTGTAGATTTATATAAAAATGTTGACCACTCAGTAATAGAAAAACGCTTTAACAAAATGTTTCACTTATTCACATATGAATAATATAAAATTTATAACAAATCACAGGTGTGTGACAGGCGAAAACAACGCGCCTGTTACACCGTTCAAACGTTAGTTGCAAAAATCAAATAGTATGATGATAAATTACTCTGATAAAAATATTACTGAATCATGGTTACAAAATGCAAAGCCATGGGTTACAGCTGTTCGATCCAATGAAATAGAAAGTAGATCACTAATAACCAATAAGGCAATAATCGACACTATCTTAGGAAAAGCACCAAAAACTGTTCTTGATATAGGATGTGGTGAGGGATGGCTGGCTAGAGAACTTTACAAATCAGATGTTAGTACGCTCGGTATAGACGTTGTGCCTGAATTAGTAGAAGCGGCCAGTAGAGAAGGTAGCGGTATATTTAGGTTGCTATCATATGAGGAGCTAACTCAATATTCTGTTAAAGAAAAATTCGATGTTATTGTTTGTAATTTTTCTTTATTAGGCCATAAATCTGTCATAAAAATATTTAAAACAATACCTTACATGCTGAATGATCACGGATACTTTATTATTCAAACTATCCACCCAATTGCAGGATGTGGTGATTTTAAATATGAAGATGGCTGGAGAAAAGGATCATGGGGTGGTTTCAGTGATAATTTTACCAATCCACCACCGTGGTACTTTAGAACGTTAGAAACGTGGAAAGCACTGTTTCAATTTAATGGTTTTGAGCTTAGTGAAATATTTGAGCCTTTAAATCCAAAAACTAAAAATCCGGCGTCTGTTATTTTTGTTGGTGAGTTATCAGCTAATAATGCGTTGTACCGGACAATCAGGTGAGCACGGCGCTACACGTAATCATGAAAATATAATTATCAATTATACTATCGCTATTGCCTACTATTCTTCATTCCAAAGAAATTTTTTTTAAAAAAGAACATTGGCTTGGTTATAAGAAAAATGCCATTATTATGAGTTGTTACACATATTAAGATTATCTAAATTTAATAGCTTTTAATTCCATGTTTGATGAGAACATGAGTTCTTGTGCAATACACACCTTATTTTGTAGTAGCAATTCCCAGTAATTGGTTAAAGTCGCTGGTAGTGTATTCTCAGTAATGTATTTAATTGCAGACCATTGCTTATCAAATCGCTCTCTCGTTCCTTCGGCTTTTTGAAAAGCAAATGATGGATCAGCAGGCATTAAGAAGTGAGTGACTCTGGGTGTAGTTTTTGAAATTTCTATTCCCTTTGGATCGTAGTCTGAAAAAGCAATGATATGTGCATCATCAGCCAAAGCATCTAGTAAATCTAATGTAGCTTTAGTACTAATATTGTGCCCACGATAGAGTACGAGTGCATTTTTTAGTTCTTTGTCAATTTTAGCCATTTGGAAATTATCAAATGCAGCTAAATTTTCAACAACAATAACTTGTTTTATATTTTCAATATTAAGGTTTCGCCAGTCTATACGATAGCTACAACCCATCAATAAAGGGATCTGCATATTATTAATATTTAGTGTTGAGGTATTACTATTCAATAGTAGGTGGTGTCGCCCTGGATTCTCACCAGAAAGCTTTTCATTGCCTGAGTAGAGCGATTGGTTGATTCTGTCCCCTATAGGCAATGGCGTAATAGGATCATAACCTGTTTCATTTAAAACAATTTCCCGAATACTTTTATAATCATTTTGTGATAGCACAAGATTATTTTTAATTATGACACCAATATTGAATTCATCATGTAGATAACGCCATAATTTATTTAGTTGGACTCTTTCTTTTCGCGATTGAATAGCATTTGCAAGAGAATTTATTGACTGTCTGCTTAATGGATCCATAGTTCGATATCTTTTATATAGTAATTCCCTGTGAATATGGGATGTTGTTGATCAATCATTTTGTAAGTAAAGAGTTTTTGTGCTTGTTTATCGAGAGAGTCTAGATGGCCAATAACACCAAATAACCAGAACTCATTTTCCCATTTTGTATCAATTTTATTAAAATAATTAACCGCTGATATTTTAGTTCCCTTTGAATCAATGACGTAACAGAAGAATTGATCTAGTAGCTCATATTCATAAGATTCCTCATAGCTTATTTTTTCTTGATCATGAATGAGGATAGCACCAGACTCTGAACGGTCATCTATTAATTGTTGTTGTTCTTCATTTTTTAAAGATTGAACAATTTTTACAAATTCTGTCTCGTATTCCTCACGATTGATATCGGCATATCCTTTTAATTTTAATGGCGTGATTAAGTTGAAAATTGTGGGTATCCAGGATTGTTCTGGGTAACATTGAGGTTCGTATTCTGGATTGTTGTCTATGAAATTTTGGAATCCTTGTACTAATACCGACTGGCTCTTAAGTTCTTTAAAATGCCCTAACATTTTGTATAGGCGAACTTGTGCTCCATGCAAACTGTTTGAACAGCTCTCGACCTCTCGCTGTAAATTTACTATAAGTAATTTTCGTAGTATACGGTCATCGCCAGCTAACTCGGTGAGTTCTTTGAAGTCAAACATATCTAAGCCTTCTAAAATATCCTTGACTTGCTGTTGAGCTAGTTTATTTTCTCGAATTTTGGCATCAATGGTTAGAACAAGGCCAAATTCATTATTGATATGTTCCCACAATGAGGTTAAATCTTCTCTGAGAGATTCAACTATTATATAGACGTCTTCATTAATATCACGCTGATGACGTTCAGTATCTCGGGCTCTATCTTGTAAGATTGCTTCCTTGTAGTGTGTAATGTGTGTTTTTACTCGCGCAATAGCGCTTCCGATATTGAAGTTGATTTGGCAATTACGCTCATCTCGTAGTGCTTTTTCGATAAGTGAGCGAATTTCCTTTGTGAGGCGCATGCCCTCCTCTGGATTAGGTTGCCATAGAACATGATTAGCCGTTAATGTTTCAATAGTTGATTCATTTCCTATTTCATCAATTTCACCATAAGAATATGCATTCATGATGAGCTCAGCATTCTTTCCTAAACTTCGTAGCAGTTTAAGACCAGATTTATAAAGATCACTGTTCATAATATAATTTCAGCTTGCACTTCATCTTTGGCATTCGTATCTTCAAGTGAGAGTTTTTCTGCATCGTTAATAAAACGGAGTTGTTCTATCAATAGTACCCACTTAGATGTAGCAACATAAATTTGCCTCGTCGGATTAGCTAATTTTAGGTACTCTATTTCTACTAAGCGTTTAAATACTTGTTTCAATTGTGAATCGATGGCGGTGCTAGTTGAACGAAACATGCCATGATTGGCTATCTTTGTTAATTGGAGAGCAAGGTTTGGAGTATCTTCGATAATAGTCTGTATTTCTAATAATCGTATGAGGTCACCTGGCCGGAGGATATTATCACTTCCTTTTCCCTGCTGGACAATGGTTAAGAAACGAATAAGTGGTGCTAGAGAATGTTTTACATTTTCAAACTCACGTTTAAGTTCAGGAACATGTTCTTTTGGATTAAGATAGCTACAATAATATCCTTCATCATTATTCGTCACTGAAACCATCATCCCAATTAATTCTAGATAACTGTTAATTTTAGTAAACAATTTTTGATTTTGTATTTCAGTGTACTCATCTGGGTAACTATGCTCACAAATAAATGCGCCATGCATTAATAATTTTGTAATATTTTCAAAAGTATTCATGAGTGTCTTCCTAGTTAGATATATTTTGTGGTTGTAAAATGCTGTTCACTTTAGCCATCAAGCGAGATTGTTTAGACTCCATGAGACACAATGAACGTTTCTGCTTATTAATTAAGTATCTGTGCTTGAACCGATTTAATACATTCAAGTCAGGGTTAGGTAGTGCCCCAACGATGGTAATATTGTTTTTATCACATGCTTGAAATATCTTCTCGATATAGCTGACATGCAGCGTTCCGAGTTCATCAATAGGCCAATGGATCGGAATTTGGGATTGCCCACGAATCATGTTAGTGAAAGCTAAAAGGTACTTACATAAAATTAGGTAAGCCATGCCATGGCTTGAGCTATCTTGAAGTTCATGATCTGTGCGTATTGTGAGTTTACTATTGCCCTCAGTTAGATAGAGCTCTATATCGAGAAGCTCTATTATAGAGAGGCTTACTCGATTATTAGTTGAAAGGAGTTTAGCCACATTTTGAATACTCTCTATATACTCAACCGAAGGCTGTTCGGCATATCCAGTCTTACTACAAGTTTCATGGTGAGTAATAAATTCACGTAAATCATTCCAATATTCAAGTTCAGATATTTTACTGAAAATTCGTATACCTGAATCACTAACGCCATCAAGAATGAGATCGTCATTAATATTTTGAGTTAGCTTCTTTTTTTGACCCTGTATTTTTTTGTCAATATCATGCAATACGGTATAAAAAGTATTGATTTGTATACCGAAATTTTGCCCCATATCGCGTAAAGTACGGAGATTTTGTGGAATTAATTCATTAAATATTTTTTGTAATTCTGCAACAAGCTTGTGTAGATCATAAGTATGCTCTGCACGGTTGAATTCGTTGTATGCTCTTTCCCATGATTCACTAATTTTTCCATCATCACTTTTGGATATTAGGCGGTCAAAGTACTTAATATCATCATCTAATCCTGATGTTAATTCAGCGAATGAAATTAATCGTTCATTAATCTCCCTAATGTATTCTTTGATTGAGGTGTTTTTAAATTGAGGATTGGATTTGTTAGGGATAACTAGATTAATTTTTTTAATTCTATTTGTGGTTTCAGAAATCATTTGAATTTCTTCGCGTGAATTATTTATTTTACGACCATGTTCCTTTATTGTGCTGTCTATTTTCTTGAGGGTCTTATTTTTTTGAGTTTCCCTAACATCATGCTCTTGTTCAAGTCGATGTAGTTCTTGTTTTTTATGCTCAGTTTTATTTAAAACAGTTTGTTTGTTTTTTTGATATACATGTGACAACCACTCTTGGAAAGTGTTTGCTTCGCCTCTGCGATTTTCAGTTTCGGTGATTGTATTATCTAGCTCACACTTTTTATTTTTAAGTTTGGTGATGGATTCTTGGTCAACCCCTTTTTCACTAAGTATAGTATTGTAAAGTCTGTTAGCTTCAGAAATAGCTTTTTTTGTATCAATGCTAATTTTATCAAGACGTTTTTTTGTTGTATCAATAGTATTATTGATTTCTGTAATGATGGTATTGTTATTTGTCTTTAAGTCATTTAAATATTGTCTCTGTGTTGATACTAAGTCATTTATTGCATTCGTTTTTTCTGCCTCTTTATTAATTTTTCTTTTCTTGGTATCTGATAGCTGTTCTTGAAGTATGCTTTTCCTATCAGTTAGTTGTGATTGATGGCGATCTTTCATATCTTTTATATCAAATTCAATATTCTCGATATTCTTATTTATTTTAGATAGTTGTGTTTCGCAGATTAGTACCTGTTTGTCACATGTATCAAAATAAGTATTGGCTTCTTGCAGAATCTTATCAGTCTGTTCTTTATTCTTTAAGGCTAGGTCTAAAGAGATTTCAGTTTGAATAAGGTTGTTTTTTAATTGTTGCTCATTTTCAGTAAATTCTGGAGGCTCAATTTCATTTGTTGAAAGTGATAATCCATATAATGATTGATAATTGTCTTGAATATATTGAGGACTTAGATCATTACGTTGTAAGAGCTTAGGATTGATTACCTTCCCTATATTTTCGATCCAGTTGTGTTTTTCGTTGCGCAAGTAGTAGAGTAGAGTGTCTTTGGTTGGATTGAGGATTTCTTCTGCTTTGGCGACTTCTGATTTATTAGATTCATAGTCCTTGCATGTGGAATGGTAACTATCAAGAGCTTCAGTTCGCTTTTTATCAGCATTATTCTTTTTATTAAGGGCTTCTCGTTCAGCATTAGCTGCCGTTGTTCTTTCTTTTTGAGCTTCTTCTAACCGATTTTGTGCGATGAGTGCTTCAACCTTTTCATCTTCTGTTAGCGCTGCATATTTTAACTGAGCATTAAGATCTATAATTTGTTGAGTTTCTTCTTCAATCAATTCATTAAATATTGTTTCTTGTTTTCGTTCGTATTCACGATCTTCATCTTCTTTTTTCCTAAGATCTAAATTATGTTTTCCGGTTAATAGTTCTTTTTTTTCTCTTTGCTTCTCAAGTTCGCCAGAATATTTCTTTATTTCAATATTTTCTCGATTCTTGATTTGTGTAAGATTATCATTATAACTATTTTCAATGTCATCATGATCTTTTGTCAGCATTTTCAATTGTTGACTAACCTGTTTAAGTTCATCACGCCAGGTATCTAAATTACTCAGATTTTCTTTTACCTTTTCAATTCCAGAATCAATGTATTTAGAATACTTATCATTTATTTGTTTAACCTCATCTTCAGAAATCTTAATTTCTTTTTTTAGTAATGTGGTTTTTTCAAAAAATACTTCCAGTGCTTGTTCCCATGCATTTTTTTCATTTAGCTTATTTTGAGTCAATTCATCGTGTTTTTCTTGTAATATTCCAAGCTGATTCTTAATATTCAATATACTTTCAGTTAATATTCCAGCATCTTCTATTAACCTATTTTCCACATCAATCAACAGGTCATTAGAATGTGCTAGTTTATTCATTTTGTTTCTGTGTTTAGAGAGCTCCTCAATCGCGCTACTTTCTTTTACCCAATGCGTAATAGCATTGGGTTTTAGTGTTAATGATGGTGGAACGACACCATCTTCTTCTAATATTGACGCTATCATTGACTTGATAGAGCTCATTTTTCCATTTTTTGTATGGATAGCACCGACCAACTTTTCGATATGTCTTAGAGAGTGCTGGCTCTCACAAATTGAAAATTGACGCGTGTAAATTTTTAACTGTTTTGTTTTTGCGAGAAGCTGAATCAGAGTTCGATCATTTTGTATAACTGCACGGTATTCTTGATTGCCTAATGAGCTAGTTCTGTCAATTTTCGTGTCACTAAATCTCTTAGTTAATTGTTGCATAGTAAAAAATTGGCATGAATTTCCATTTCTTTCTTTAATGAAATCCTCTATTTCAAATGGCTTGTTAATCAAACGGTACTGTACAGAGTGACCATCATTTGCAGATGAAAGTACGACCAAGCATGTTTGACCACTTTCTCGTTTATACTCATAGACTATGAAGCTGGATGTTCTGGGTAGATACCACTTTTCAAAACTATCTCTTGTTTTAGGTACGACTCGGCTAGGTGATTCGCCATAAAAAACCATTATCAGTCTTTGCAGTGTTGTTTTTCCTGATGCATTGATACCACAAATATTTGTGTGTTCATCAACCTTCATTTCGACAACTCCAGACATATGGCTGTCAATTAAAATAACTCTTTTTAAACCGTACATTTTATTTATCCTATTCTTTGACTATCCCAGAGGTCTTCTGATACGTCATTTCGATTTTTAATCACTAGAGGGTATTGCCAGGGAGATGCATTTTCTTCTTCCGCTTTACTTGAGGGGATATTGTTATCAATGAGCAGGTAATTGATTAAAGCAGCATTTGTTTCAATTTTAAGTTCACTCTTTATCATGAATTCATTAGCAATGAGGTTGCCAGCTTCTACTGGTAACCTATTGTTTATACCTAATATTAAAGTAATAGCTTTATTCCACTGAGCGTCATCACTTTCATTTCGAATACTTTTTTTAACGTAACAAACGTTTTCCAGTATTCGGGATAGATTAAAGTCTCGATAGTTTTTGCGTTCCTCGCAATAAGCTCTGACATGATAGCGACCAGAGGCACTAATAATTCTGTGAGGGTGAATAATTCGTGTACGACCTTTAGGAAAGGATGCTGAACAATATTTAATCTCTACGGCATTACCTTCTTGAATAGCATTTAAAATTGCAGATACTACACCAGGAAATATATGGCGCTTGATGATGGGAATTTGACACAGGATTGTGCTATTTACACATGAATTGTTTTTATTGATCTGTTTTGAGATGGAATAGTATTCATCTGGATCCTCTGTGGTGTAATAGGGTTTAAAATTGTGCGTTGGTTGATAATATTTTTCGCGATTCTGATAATCAGAGATATTTTTAGGGTGTAGCTTTATGTAGCTATTCAGATCTTTAGATGCAATTACTCTGCTAATAGAAAAAACTTCCATTAATGTTGAGATATTAAGTTTCCTTTCCCATAATAGTAACCATTCTATAAGCCGATAACGCTGAACTTTAGCCCATGTTATTGATTTCATTTCATTTTTTTGAATCATGTTATTAGTATCTCTGAATATTTTATGTTTAACTACGAAAGTATGTAAACTATGTTAATGCATTAAGTAAGTTAATGCATTAACTTTCTTTACATACTTGCATGCACAGCTATGTTATTCTATATTTAGAGTAATAGTCATATTGCTATATATAGAGAATAAAGATGGCGAAACGATCTGGTGATCAAGAACAACAAGATACGAAAAGAATAACGAAGACTGCGTTACAGGCATTTTTTAATCTATCAGTACGTTGGAGATTGTCTGTTTCAGAAGAGCGGATATTGCTAGGTTCTCCACCTGAGTCTACGTTCTATAAATGGAAGTCAGAAAAATGTGCCAGTAGGTTGAGTAGAGACGTGCTTGAGCGGATTAGTTATTTATTAGGAATATACAAAGCCCTTAATATTTTACTACCATCTGTCCGAGCAGCTGATGAGTGGGTTCGTAAACAAAATACCTCCTTATTTTTCCATGGACAAAGTGCCCTTGATCGAATGCTTGCCGGGAGTCTTGTTGATCTCTCTGACGTCAGACGTTATTTAGATGCACAACGAGGGATGTGATGGCAGAACCACCCATAATAGAACTTGACTGGGAGCGGCAATACCGGATTATTCCTCCTGAATCCCCACTTATTAATTTTTTTGAAAATCTTGTTGAGCCTGAATTAAGAGAAACACTTTATGAGATAGAATCATTAACCAATGATCGTTTTAGAGATGAAAGTGGTGATATTTCATTGGTCTCATCTAGTGATCGCATTGTGGTTCCAGGTCTTAATCCAATCATGGGAGCATTCACACATATTAGCAAAAATTGCCCAAGTCAATTTAGTAATGGAAGCTACGGAATTTATTATGCAACTAGAACATTGGAAACAGCAATTGAAGAAACAAAATTTAAACGCACAAAGTTTCTTTCTTTTACAAATGAAGAGCCAGGTGAAATTGGTATGCGCGTGTACATAGGTGGAGTGGCCAAACCAATGCATGATATTCAAGGTAATCAATATAAAAATTTGCACGATTCTTCTGACTGGCAGTTGAGTCAAAAATTTGGGCAATCGCTAAAAGAGACAGATTCATGGGGAATTGTATATAGCTCTGTTCGTGACTTAGGAGGACAATGCATTGCAGCGCTACGTCCAACTAGTATAACGATTCCACGCGCAGACATTCACCTTTCATATGTTTGGGACGGGATAGGTATTTCAAATGTTTATGAAAAAAAACTTATTCAGTGAATGGAATACGAAAGATTATTAAGGGCGGTAATTTTTTCAATGTCAACAATGCAACTTAAAAGTTGGAATAGACACAACCTTGTTATTCAATTAGGATATTTTCATGTCATTTCAGTCATATATTCAAGCTAGAGAGATTGCTAAAAAATTAGCAACAGGAAAATCTCAGCAATTAACGTTTGCGAAAAAATTTATTGCGGGGTTGGTTTTAGCTTATTATCCTTCTATCACTTCAAGACCTCCGATTACACCAAGTAAGCATCTTCTTGCAAAGGAGATGGGGGACATTGCAAGAAATCTAGATGAGGATTTGGCATCTTACCTCATTGGAACGACATATACAGTTATGTTACCCGATAAATATCGAAGTAAATACGGCGCTTATTATACTCCGCCATCTCTCACGCAGCGTTTATTAGATCAGGCTGAGAGAAGTGGTGTTAACTGGATAGATGCAAAAGTACTCGACCCGGCTTGTGGTGGAGGCGCATTTCTTGCTCCAATTGCAAAGCGCATGTCGAATTCTTTGCAAGATTTATCAAGAACAAACAGAATTAAACACATAGAGGCACATTTATCTGGATTTGAAATCGATCCGTTTAGTGCATGGATGTCTCAGGTTTTTGTTGAGATTGCTTTAAAAGATGATCTCAATAAATTAAGACGACCGCTCAAACAACTTGTTACTATTTGTAATAGCCTTGATAGTTCAGAGGCTCATTATGGTCAATATGATTTAGTAGTAGGAAACCCTCCATATGGTAAAGTCAAATTACTATCTGAGGAACGAGAAAAATGGGCTCGAGGTCTTTATGGCCATGCAAATCTTTATGGTATTTTTGCTGAGCTAGCAACTCGTCTTGTTTCTCAAAATGGTGTTATTGCATATGTAACACCAACAAGCTTTCTTGGTGGGCAATATTTCCAAGCACTACGTAGCTTGCTTGCAACTGAGGCACACCCTACTGCATTTGATTTTATTGCGCATCGCGAAGGTGTTTTTGCTAATGTTCTACAAGAAACGTTACTTTCTGTTTATAAAAAACAAACACGCAGACGTATGGTTTCAGTGTCATATCTTTCGGTAAAAGAAGCAGGTGACCTAAAGGTAAGACAAAGTGGTCGTTATAATATTCCAGTTACACCAGAGCTACCATGGTTATTCCCTCGTTCACCCGAACAATCAGAACTAGCACAAATCATCCAACAAATGCCTTACCGTTTGTCAGATTTAGGGTATACCGTTTCTACGGGACCGCTTGTCTGGAATAGGCATAAAAACAAACTACATAATACGAAGATAACAGGCTGTATTCCTTTAATATGGGCGGAATGTGTTGATTCTACTGGAGCTGGAGTATTCACTTTTAAAGCGATGTTAAGAAATCATAAACTTTGGTTCAAACCCAACAAAAAAGATGATGCGAACATTGTGAGAGAGGCTTGTGTTTTACTTCAACGTACAACATCGCTTGAACAGGCTCGCCGCTTAATTGCTGCTGAGTTGCCGTTAACCTTTATTCAGAGCCATGGTGGTAAAGTGACCGTTGAAAATCATCTTAATATGATTAGGCCTCTTAAAGACACGATACCTAGTGTTTCCCCAACAACCATTACAGCACTATTGAATAGTGATATAGTTGACCAAGTCTTTCGCTGTATTAATGGATCGACTGCCGTATCTGCGTATGAGCTTAAATCTATGCCTTTGCCATCACCTGATGATTTGCAAAGATTAGAAGATCTTATTGTAAGAAATGCGCGAAGAATAACAATCGAAAATGCCATAAGAGAAATGTATTTTAATGTACGCGACGTCGCCGCTGCTTAGTATTGATGAAATAAAGTCTAGGCTTGAGAGAATATTCCCGGAAGGTTTATCTGACCGTAACTATGTTGTGCGAGAAACAGCCGCAAAAGTAATTTTTGTTATGCTTTACATTGACGCAGTCGACAGTCAGAATATTTTTTTAGCGCCTAAACAAGTTTATCGCATGGGTGATCAGCAAGCTAAAAAGCAGGATGACTCGAGCCGTAAGCAATATCAATTAGATTGCATGAAGCCAGGCTATAAACCAACTGGTTCTGCATGGTATGCAGATAATACACGTGAACCGATAAGAGATGAAAGTTTACGAGATGGTCTCGTAATTAAAGGTGCTGCGTTAGTCAACCAATCTGTTCCTACAACAAGCAATAAAGGGCGTTACGCTCTGCATGAACATTTTGCACAATTGTTTATTTTACCAGATGAGCAATTTGAAGAAGCAGCCATTGCTTGGCAGTCTCACTATTTATCATCCCCAGAACTTGCGCGTGTACGAATTATGCAAGACAGGCATGCAGCCGAAGGTTCAATATCTGTAACTATGCCTAATGGCGAAGTACGTCTTTTATCAGCAGGTCCAAGTTCACCCATAGTAAAAGCTGTTATCGAGGAGTTTGCTCAACGATTTTTACATAAACCATCCGTACTATGGATTAGTGAAAGTAGTAAAAAAGTTATATTGCAAGATGATGAATTAATGAAAAATCTAGGTCTACCCATAGACCAAAAGACTCTATTACCGGATTTAATTCTTGCCGATCTGGGTAAAAAAAACGTGCAGTTAGTTTTTATAGAAATTGTTGCAACGGATGGACCAGTTACGGAGTCTAGAAAACAAGAGTTGATTGCACTTACCAATAAAGCGGGTTATCCACTTGAACAGATTTCATTTATATCGGCCTTCGAACATAGGGGAGCCCAACCTCTTAAAAAGAGGCTCTCCGGAATAGCAGTAGATAGTTTGGTTTGGTGTATGGCTGAACCTGAATTACTTATTTGGCTTGGTGAAAATCAGGAAATACCATTCTCGCTTATTGAAAAAAATGTTTAATAAAGAAATCTATTGCTTCTCTAATCTCTAAAAATTTTTGGCAACAAATCTGCATGTGTGGAGTGAAACAGAAATCACGCTTCTTTAATTGAGAAGGGCTTAATTTATAGTTTAGGAGATAATATGATTAAAGATATTTCACTGACTCCTTGGTTTCCCTTTAATGAGCTTAGTAATATTAAAGGTGTAGATAAACCCGGCGTGTATCTATTAGGACATTTTCTGGAGAAACCTTCCTGTATAGAAGTAAACTTATCAGATGATATTATTTATATTGGGGAAACGACAAAGCAAACAATTGATGAACGTTTATCTCAATTCGCGAAGTCTGCATTTACGAGAAAAAATGGCCACAGTGGTGGATGGGCCTATTCCGAAGTTTTCTTAAATTCTAAACAGATTACTGAGGCTCCTGAAAATTTGTATGTAAGCATTTTATCCGTTGATAGGGGTGAAGTTGAAAGTAAGGCTTATATTAAATATATTGAACGCTTGCTTATTTGGGAGTTTTTTAAGGAGCAACGAAAATATCCTTGTTGCAATACTGCGTAATCAGCTGAGATTCTTTAACTAAATCCACCTTTATCAATGCGTTCAAGATATTGGATAACAGCCTTGGCTTTGCCTTGTTTTACGAGTTCCATCGCTGTGAGCTTTCCGAAAGAAGATAGAGGTTCGTTTTGATACCAAACATTGGCATCCTCAATATTTTTACACCAAGGTATTATTTTATTGATGATATTAAGAAGTTCCCACAATCGTTTTTGCGTTGATTCAGTATGGATGTGTGATGGGCTATCAAATGAAGCTGCATCTAATCCCGTTAATCTTGAGATCTCCCCAATAGGCACATGCAATTTACTAGCTATACTCAGAGGAATAAGGAAACCCTCTTGATCTGAAATATCTTGTAAAAAATTATTCATGCGATAGAACTAGCTTTGTGAATATGAATTAATCTTAGAATGTGATTGAACATTTAGCAAGGCTTGTTCTTCAAGTAATACATGCCTTAACGGAGCTATCATATCTTAAACTTCGTCTTTAATCGCACTTATTAGATATAAGTTAAACTTATTTGAAGTATTAATAGAGATATTTATAACTCCAGCTATAGCCAGGAAAATTTGGACTACTTTTGTGCATTGCATGCATTACATTTAGCAACCAATACCTATCTCTATCCAGTAGAGTAAAATATGTATCTGAGCATTTACAAATAACTTCTTCATCTGGTTTTTGCCATGCTTGTTCTAGGCATGATAAAAAAAGTGAACGAATATTCTGTAATTTCCCATGAGCTTTGCCATGTTGATATGTATTGAGAATTTCTGTGTCTTGTATGGAAACGTGGTCAATCCAGTCAGAATGGAGCTGGTATTTATATGCAATGTCATTACAATTTATTCCAAATCGTAAGTCGCTAAGTACTTTACTTCGAATTGGTTCATCAATTGAATGGATAGATTCTACTGGGACTATGCGTAATGATCGAAGTAGGCACCAAGTCTCTATAGGGCTCTTGTTTATTTTAAGTGAAATTTGGTTGCATGTTACTTTTTGCTTTTGAACATAAAGTTTAAGATTTTTTCTCAGAGTAGGTGCTTCTTCGATCTCTTTATCCAATGAGTTGGCATTAACATGCAGTATGACAGTTGATCTTAATTTTAAAAAAGAATGAAACAAGTATGAAATTTGGGCTATCTCATTTAAAGCATAATAATAGCTATGTGCCGTAGTAGTTCCTGTTAAAGTCCCTTCTCCAAAAAATGAGGTAATCCAGTGCATATACTCACAAGGATAGCCAGTGCTTGCTAATCCTCTAAAATAGTTAGAAGCAACAGTGCTAAAAATATTAGATTCAAGATCTTTTGGGTTAAATCGATGAGTATTTAAGCTATGTCTTAAGGCTGCGCCTAGAGCAGTAATCTGTATATCATCTGAGTTATTCAAAAAACCGTAAATAAAGTCAGAAATTCTTCTTGCTTGAAGTTTACCTGCATAGAAAGTATTTGGATCTATAATGGGCCTATTCTTGGGTGAATGTTGTATTTGATCAGGCAACTCTAATGTAAAGACGTATTTTGTTTTTAATCTTTGAAATATTTGATTTTGCAAGAGCTTATGGTGTTTATGGCAGCAAATTACACCTGGTAATTGATGGCTTCGATGCCAGTAAGCAACGCCATGAACTTCAAGATCATCTTTTATACATGAAGAGCAGAATCTTATTGAGCTTTGGTTGATTGTATACGGTAGTTCAAAACTTAGAATACGTTTCCAATTTCTTCGAGATGAATCTTCTACGGTTTTGTACAGTAATTTTTTTCTATCTTCTGTAAGCCACACGGATAGTAAGGGGAGTAGCGTTGTAGCATTTAAGAATTCATATCGAGTTTTTTGTTGATCTATATTAAAGTATTTAAAGAATTTCCCAATATCATATGGCAGAGGATGTGAAACGGAGGGATTGCTTTTGCCAAATATACTTCTAAATGTTGCAGAAGGCTTAGTATTGCCAGATAACATATGATAACGGCATAGAGTACTATAAAATGATTCATCTGGTAGAGGATGTAAGTGGCGCGGAAGCATTTAGCATTATACATATTTTTGAATTTGACTGAAAAGAGTGAACATAGGTAATATTAAACCATGGTGTTAATATAGGAATTTTCTTCAAGATACGTATTATGAGAAATATTTTTAAGTAAGTAATTTATTAAGGATAATGGCAATTTAGAGCATTATTTTTATGATTAATATAGTAGTGTGCAATCTTTAGTTACTTAGTGTGCAATCCTTTTTTGTTAACTACATTGAAAGCGTAATTATATGAAGTTAATATTAAGTTCGTCTGCGCTGAGATGTTTTAGGTTTTCTTCTTGTCGATGAATTTTTAGAACGGGCAGGCGTTTTCTTTTTATTTACTTTAGCATGTTCAG
>Ga0316209_1001286_pt1 | contig 27806 bp, 19 predicted proteins | sample 6monopyrite_MG_FD_204945 | JGI IMG/M metagenome (GOLD analysis project Ga0316209, IMG submission 204945) | Microbial mat bacterial communities from mineral coupon in-situ incubated in ocean water Damariscotta River, Maine, United States -... | ecosystem: Environmental > Aquatic > Marine >...
CGATAAAGACCGTCTCATTATTAACCTGGCCTTTAGCGCCAGCGCCGGTGAGTGACTGAAAATTTTCTGCCGGCGCCACTTCAATATTTTCGTCCAGCGCATAATTGATAATGGCGCTGGCCAGTGGGTGCTGTGAGCGGGATTCCAGTGCGGCTGCTGTGGCCAGCAGTTGTTTCTCCGCCACGCCATTAAAGGCAACCACTTTACTCACCTGCGGTTGGCCTAGAGTCAATGTGCCGGTTTTATCCAGGGTGATAACCCGCACCCTGGCCAGATTTTCCAGATGCACCCCGCCCTTAATTAATATGCCGTTGCGGCCAGCGGTGCCAATAGCGGCAACCAGCGTAATGGGAATGGAAATCACCAGCGCACAGGGGGCGGCAGCCACAATAAACACGGTGGCCCGGGTTAACCACTCCTGCCACTCCTGAGCAAAAATGAGTGGCGGCAATATGGCCAACAAAACACCCACGGCCAGCACCACCGGACTGTAACGGCGACCAAAGCGTTCGATAAAACGCTGACTTTTTCCCTTACTGGATTGCGCCTCTTCCACCAATTGAATAATGCGCGCCAGGGTATTATCCGCCGTGGTTTTGGTCACACGAATAGTTAGTGCGCCTTCACCATTTAAAGTGGCGGCGAAGACACTATCCCCTACGTTCTTTTCTACCGGTACCGACTCACCGGTGACCGGCGCCTGATTAAGGCTTGAGTGCCCCTCAACGATGTCACCATCCGTAGCCACCGCCTCACCGGGGCGAACAACAAACAGATCCCCGACGCGGAGCTCTTCAGCAGGAATAACAATCTCTTTATTATCACGCAACACCAGCGCGGTTTTGGGTGCCAGATCCATCAATGCGCGAATCGCATTACGCGTTCGCTCTTCAGTGTAACCTTCAGCCGCCTCCGAAATGGAGTACAGAAACACCAGCATGGCCGCCTCGGCCCATTGCCCTAATAGCCCCGCTGTAATAGCGGCTACGGTCATTAGTATTTCAATACCAATCTGTCGTTCTTCAAGCAGTGTTTCCAGGCCCTCGCGAATGAAATACCAGCCGCCAATCACCACTGCAAGTAGATACAGGCTGGTTTCCAGTAGGCTGGGCAACCCCAGCATGGCACCGAAAAAACCGATGGCTAACAATAGGCCGGATAATGCCGATGCGACAACCTGAAGATTGCGCCATGGCGGCGGCATCGGTTGGCCACTGGCAACGGCATCACAGCTTGGACAGGCCATTATTCAGCACCTGCCTTCAAGTCATCGGAGAGTATGCCGACCCGGCATCGCCCGTCTTCACGCAGTTGCATACGGTCGTTGAAGTGTTTTAGATCGGTACTGTAAATCTCATTCGAATCAGGCAGAGAACGCACCAGTGTATAGAGCTGTTGCAGGTAATCAGGCTCCTCTGCCAGGCGGTGATATACCCAACGGCCTTCCTTCTGGGATGTCAGTAATCCGGCCTGACGAAGCGCTTTAAGGTGACGTGATAGTTTATATTGCGGTTCCAGCAAGGCATCTACCAGTTCACACAGGCAGATTTCCTGATTTGTCGTCGCCAATAGACGAACTATTCTTAACCGAGTACCGTCTGAAAGCGCTTGAAATAAGACTTCTGAATTAATAGTCAAAATATGCATAGTTGCACTATAATGCAACTATGCAATTAATTACAAGCTATTATTTTTTGTAGAACAAGAGTTTATTACCTGTCGATTTAAAACCCGGTTGGCGAAAAAGTAGCAATAAAGCATAAGCAGTACGGAGAAAGCCGGCGGCAGGTAAGGCAATTATTTACTTTTTTATGCCGCTGCTGATTCGCACAGATACTACATATTTCAATGCGATGAATTGAATCCAGTACATGGCAAAAAATTACCTTTATCAGATATAAGAATTTCTGTTATTTTTTCTGCGCTGACTGGCTTGCTGAAAAGATACCCCTGGGCAATTTCACAACCCTGTGTAGCAAGAAGCGCTAATTGCTCTTCTGTTTCTACGCCCTCGGCAACCACCTTTAGCCCAAGACTGTGGGCCATGGCGATGGCGGCATTAACCAGTTCTCTGTCCGCCAAGTCATAGGTGATATTGTCAATAAAACTGCGGTCAATTTTGAGTATGTCAAAAGGGTATCTGCGCAGGTAACTGAGTGAAGAGTAGCCGGTACCAAAATCATCCATAGAAAGTTTTATACCTAAATTATGTATAGCCACCAGCGCTTTATCAATATGAGTATGCCCACTCATTAGAACACCTTCGGTGATTTCCAGTTCCAGCGATTCATCTAAAACCCCGGACTGGGTCATGGCTTCTTTAATAAATGCCACCAGATTAGGGTCGCGGAACTGGCGTGGTGACAGGTTAACAGCCGTTGTGAACGGCTGCTTATATTGTTGTTGCCAGCTTGCCATCATTTCAAGTGCCTGAGCTAATACGAACTGACCAATCGGCATGATGAGCCCCGTTTGCTCGGCAATGGGTATAAATTCGTCGGGTGTGATTTCACCTAGAGCCGGATTATTCCATCGTAGTAAGGCTTCAACGCCGATAATATTACAGCTGGTGACATCCACTTTAGGCTGATAGTAAACATAAAGCTCATTTCTATCCAATGCTCCATGCATCTGCTCTTCCAGCGCAAGACGTCGCGAAACATCCTTGTTCATGGCATCGGTAAAGTAGGTATAAGTGTTACGCCCCTCACCTTTAGAGTGGTACATAGCGGAATCTGCATTCCGCAGGAGCACCGAAGAACTATCTCCATCATTTGGATAAACTGATATACCAACACTGGCGGTAATCATCAATTCCCGACCATCAATTCTAAAAGCATCTCTAAACTTGCTAAGCAAATTTTCTACTACAGGACGAGCATCGGTCATACCCGAGAGCCCCCCAAGCAGGACGATAAACTCATCTCCTCCAAGACGTCCTACTGTATCGCCATCGCGAACACCACTACGTAAACGCGCCGCCGCTTCGATCAGCAGCTTATCACCCGTATCATGCCCCAGCGTGTCATTAATTTTCTTGAAGTCATCAAGATCAATAAACAGTACAGCTACAAATCTATTATTACGTTGCGCCTCATTCATAAGTTGTGACAAGCGATCAAGGGAGAGAAAACGGTTAGGCAGGTCGGTTAATGCATCAAAATGCGCCTGATAGAGTATTTTCTTCTCTTGCTGTTTGCGTAGCGTGATATCTTCCTTAACTGCAAGATAATTACTGATAGTGCCAGAGTCATAAATTACCGGTGTAATGTGGATATTTTCCCAATAAAGCTCACCGTTTTTCTTACGGTTCATCATCTCACCCTGCCATGCTTTACCACTGGTAATGGTCTGCCACATTTCCCGATAAAGTTGCGGGGGTGTTTTTCCTGATTTCAGCATTCGTGGGTTCTGCCCCAATACTTCTGTTGATAGATAACCGGTAATCTGCTCGAAGGTACTGTTGACATATTCGATATTTGCGTCGGTATCAGTAACCATCACCGATACCGGACTCTGTTCAATTGCCTGATACAGTGTGCGAATTTTCTCATCCGCCTGTTTACGCTCAGTAACATCATTAAAAACCAGCACTACCCCCAGGATATTATTATCTTCCTTTTTTATCGGTGCAGCAGAATCGGAAATATGATATTCAGTAGCGTTTCTGGAAATAAGTATTGTGTGATTACTGAGATAGACAACTTCTCCTGTACTAAGAACAGTATCAACTGGATTAACTACAGGGTTTCGTGTCGATGCATTAATAATGGAAAATATATTTTTTATTGACTGACCTTTTGCTTCTTTTGTAAACCAGCCAGTTAACTTTTCTGCCACATAATTCATATACTGTATACAGCCTTTCTCATCTGTAACAATAACAGCGTCAGCGATGGAATCCATGGTGATCTGATTGAATTCCTTTTCTTTAAAGAGATTATTATAGCTACTGGAAAGTCGCTGCATCAGATTTGAAAAATCACGAGCCAACAAACCGACTTCATCTTTGCGATTGATTAATTCGTCGGGTAAGTCGGGCAAATAATCTGTTGTTTTTTCTATAATTCCCGACAGGGTTTCTACCGGTTTTAGAGAGCGCCGTAAAATAAAAAATGTAGCCAGTGCAAGTATTATCATTGATGCCAGAAGTATAATAATTAGCCTTGGCACAACATCTTCTGCATAAAACGGTTTTGCATCAAGAAAATAAGCCAGATGTGCATTCGCCATGTGCCTATCACCAAGGTAAGCGGAATGAATAACTTCACGAACAGGCCTGCCCAAATATGTAACTTCTCTTACGAAAGGCGCTCCAATTTTTTCGAGTGGTGCCATTTTTTTTGCGATTAATTTAGCTTGAGTATGCGCAAGGATGACGCCATCACTACGGCTAAAATAGGCATAGGCAAAATCTTCTATAGGCGTAGTTGCCTTGAGCCAGCGCTCAAGTAGTTCATAATCTCTGGTAGCCAGCGCATCAAGACTGCCTTCAGCAAGTCCTTTAGCCAGAGTATGGGCTTGTTGTAAGCGCGATTTATCAATTGAATCCCGTGCTTCCGTAAGTAATACGTAACCCATAAAACTATTACTGACTAGAAGCAACAATAACAGGCTTAATAATAAACGGGGGAAAAGACCAAAACTCATAATAGTTACTTTCTTAAATTATAAATGGCCTGCTTTTATGAGATCTTTTGTTATTTCTTCCATGGATTCATCATAAGAAACAAACGACTTTATTTTCATACTGTGCATTTTGTCTAGCAATGCCTGGCCTTCAGGATTTTTCGCTATACTGAGCAATATATTGCGAAATTTTTCCACTAATTCAGGGGCTAACCCTGTTCGCGCACCTATAACATTTTCCGGATACTCATTACTGACAGCAAGAATCTTAAGTTCACCCGTTTCAATTTTCGCACTCATTAATTTGTAATTTACTCCACACATAGTCGCCGCGTCATAATCACCCAGTAATACACCATGAATGGAATTTGATAAATTTTTAGTAAAGACTTCTTCTGTATCTACGCCACTTTTCAGCCCTGACTTATACAAATGGGCTCGCGGGGACAAATAACCTCCTGCTCCCATAGGGCTGATATAGGCAATCCGTTTACCCTTAAGATCATCAATAAAGTTAATACCACTGTCACGTTTAACAAAAATTTCACTGCGACTGGTTGTTTTTCCTGAGATATTTTGCATCTGCCCTATAGCTATGGCTTTTCCCTCCTGCTTTAAGCGATAGAACACATGTGAATTAATATAAAAAAAGTCCACATCACCATTGGCAATATTCTGTTTCATTTTACCAAAGCCTCTTGGTACAACTATCTCTACAGGCTGACCAAGATGTTTACTCATATAATCTGCAAAAGGCTGCCATTTATTGAATATACGTGAGGGTTGAGCAATAGAAAGCACGCCAAAACGAATAGAGCGCTGCTCCTCGGCCAGACTATATTGTGGAAAAGCCAATAACAGTAAAATTATAATATAAGTTTTTTTAAAAATTTCTATGCATGAAATAAGCAGATTAATACATTTACACATAAATAACCTCACTAAATTAAAGACTATAAAGCTGATAAAGCGCTATGAATGAATAGCATTAGACCAAGGCTATTACTAAGAATAGACAATACTGAGAATATTGCACAATGGGATACAGCCATTTAAAAACGTTTATAATACTATATACCATGATATGCTGTCAGACGTTGTCGCTCCCACATAGCGTGTTAAGGCAGTGGTGATTAATTTCTCTTTAACTCCGAACACATAGAATAGAAATTGGAACATTTTCTATCGTGCACATCAAACCCATTACCCTGCTAGCGATCATCTAGAAAATCATTGCCTTTATTCCATTCGACGCCTGCTTCATTGCTTTTCACTCAACTGTTATGACCAATCAATGTAGTAGTCATTATATTGAGTTCACTAAATATTCACTATGCCTGCCTGATGCTGCATAATTTTCCCTGCAGCATACAATTCAGTATCACAACAGTCACATCAGCAAACATATCTATAGGATCAGCAATGAAGCCTGTTAGCAGACATACCAGCCGAGACTAATTAAAACCGCAATCAAATATTTAAGTTTTAGCTGTTTTTTTATTCCACAAAATCCAGGCAATAATAATTAAACCCAACTGAACCAATAAGCCCTGTAAATTAGGATAAATTCCAAGTAAATCAATACGTATAAAATTCACTGGACTGGAGACAATCAAACCAGCTTCCTGTAATGCCGCTATACCTTTTCCTGCAAAAATAATAGCCAGCACAAACATCAGGCCACCGGTTACGGCAAAAAACTGTCGCAGTGGCAAGCGCACGCTATATCGCATAATTAACCAGCCGAGCACCGCAAGAACAACAACCGCTGTAACAAAACCACTAAAGCCCATCGTTTTGCCTGCTTCATTTGTTTGCGCCCATAGCGCCTGGTAGAACAAAATGGTTTCAAAGGCTTCACGATATACAGCAACAAATGATAAGCCCGTTAATGTCCATAAGGTGCCGGAGGTTAACGCCTTATGCATACTGTCATCGATAAACTTTTGCCATTTGGCTGCACTGCTTTTATCGTGCATCCAGAACCCGACATAAAGCAATACAATCGTGGCAACAATAGCCGCGACACCTTCTGTTATTTCTCGGGACGCACCAGAAATATTCACTAATGAAAAAGAAGCCCACCAGGTAAATACACCAAGTACTAGTGCACTGATCCAACCAAGATGAATATAACGCAAACCATCTTGACGTTTAGTGCGCACTAAAAATGCAGCAAGGGCCGCAACAATTAATAGTGCCTCTAAACCTTCACGCAATAAAATAAAGAAGGCACTGGCAAAAGCCGCGCCACCAGATAAACTTTTACTGTTTAGTAACTCATCGGCAATATCTAATTTTTTATTAATGAGTACTATTTCACTTTCAATAACATCAACACTTTCACCCGAGCGAATTTTATTGCGCAGCCCTGTCATGGCAATTTCAATTTCCAGTCTTAACGGTTTATCAAATGCATTAATATTTTGTTCGACTAATTCAAAACCCTCAAGATATGCTTCTACTGCATATTGGTAGGCTTTTTTTCTATCATTATTTTTATATGCCGTAATGACATCTGCTAGTTTCTGTTTCGCAAATGAAAGATTAGACTTATTGTTATAAAACACGTCTGGGTGATGACGCAGATAAGCCATTATTTGCGCGCCATTTTCACCATAAAGTTGTTTCGACTGTTCCGGCGTAGTGACAGTTAGTTTACTAATATTCAACAATGGGCTTTCTTTGGTATCCACATCAGTTACCTGCACCGCCATGCCGCCGACATAAAATGCAAGCGACCAACGATCTTCATCGCTTAGCTGATCATAGGCTTTCATTGATGTATCGTTAACACCCTGTGTAATGGTGCTGTGCAAACCGTATAAAGTACGTTGTTTATAGCGCTCTAAATCATGGAAGTTAATCGGGGGAGGCTCCATACCAACTGAGGCAGGGCCATCGCCAAACCCTTCGACACCATGACATGACGCACACTGTGCAGCATAAAGTTTCTTTGCCTTCTCGAGATCAGGCAGCTTTCGAGGCACAACCACAATTTCATAAGCATTGATAATATTGTGATGCATCTGTGCCGTTAATTGCCTGATTTTTTCAGCTGCTTCTTTTTGATTTACCCATAACACCAGGGATTGTGCCTGCTCAATTAGCTCTGATTTAACATGATGCTCCGGAAGGTCTCCAAGCTGTTGAGTAATACCCGCTGCAAAATCCTGCATTTCCGCATATTCGGCGGAGTTAACAACTCGCCCATCTTCTACTGCGCCACTATAGTCCACGCCGACATAATCAATTAGTTGCAATAATTGCTGTGTATCAGCTTGTAGCGGCTTGCTTAACAGCAAGAGTGTTATGAATATGTAAGCGGCAACTCTCATCGTATTTTCTCGGTAAGCAATTCAAATCAACGCTTAATAATAACACTTATCATTAGCGTTACGAAACTTTTGTTAATTGGTCATTTATTTCTCCACCTTAAGGCATCTGGATTTGAAATTACTAATGATACATCTATCCCTTATTAGCTGTTAAAGAGTGACTGACCTGGGAACCTTAACTACGAAATAAGATAATTACGCGACAAGAAGTAAAAAAGAGTATTTTGAAAAATAACGACAACACTAAAAATATTAAGATCCATTCGAGACTGTGAACTTATTCGAAACAGCTAACCCAATCATTGCTGTGTCACTGTAATTCGAGAGTGTCTTGAAGCCAGAAACAAAACAGCCGCTTATATAAGCGGCTGTTTTGTAAGAGGGTATAGTGGCAACATCGGGATTTCATTATGAGCGCTCTCAGGTCCCCTGTAGTGGTCTAATAACAACCATTTCAACAAACATTGTAATGACCGTGAAAATCAGGACATATCGTGTACGTCGCTTGCCTTTATCATTTTTAATTGAAAAATCATGGCTATGCTGCCAGTTTTCTAAACTATGTGATTTTTTTAATTCCAATTTTTTGTAAAGCGCTGAAACAATGCTCGTTTCTGTATAAATAATTACTCATGTAAAAAACATAATTAATATTCCAAAGAAGACAAATAGGAGAGATTATTTATAGCATCACAACTTAATACCAAAATAGTTCAGAGTCGATATCATAAGAAAATAACAAATAACTGTAATAACGACAGAGATCGACATACTTAAATAAAAATTTATACCCTGCTTAAGCAATAAGGGTAAAGTCAAAAATAAAGCCAATGACGGCAATACTAGCCAAACGATACTAGATGACAAAGCAGAAACCTTCGGTATGTCTTTCGTATCTACATAAAGCCATAACATGGCCAGCACAGATACCAAAGGTACTGATGCTAAAATTGCCCCCATTAACGTGCTTCGCTTAGCAATTTCAGATATAAGCACAATGAGGAATGTTGTAATAACAATTTTCACTACATAGTAGACCATTCACTATCTCACTTTGAGAAAACAACATACCGAATAAGATGTAATTCTTATCCGGTATAGTTTTGTTCAAGAGCTTACAATGTAAAGAGATTATTTCCCGGTATGATTCGCCGCGATATAATCGCCCCCCAATGTTAGAAACACATAAAGTTTCTGCTTATTAGCATCAGTTATTTTTTTATTTACAAATACCACCAGCCATTCAGGATTGCCCTGAACCGTAATTTTCTCAATTGAAGTTGCCTCGATAGATTTCCAGCTTTTATCCAGCTTGCTTCTTTTTACAAGCGCTTTAACAATTTCTGCCGCATTTAAACCGATCTGCGCCTGATTAACTGGCGTATGAGAATGCGAGTGGTCATGTCCATGATCATGACCACTTCCGGCCATTATTGAAAATGTGCTTAAGCTTAGAATAGCTGCAAATAATAATGTAATAAATCGCATGATATAGTTCTCCTAAAGTGAATCGATGCTATCGTGAGTAGTTGAAACCGGGGCTAGTAATATATCTTTCGCTGGAGTTACTTTATTTGACTCGGGCAATTGATAATTACCTTTTACTTTCAGCGTAATCATAACGGGAGAAACGGTATTGTTTTTCCAGTACCAGCCATGCGTACCTGCAAAGCTTGTCGTCAAAGCGCCACTGTCCTGACTACTCGTACTTTTTTTAAAGCTTTTAAAATAACCGCTTGTATCACCCTTTGGCTCCCCATGAAAATCAAAAAATAATTTCTCGCCCTGTGTTTCCCATGAATATTGAAAAAATTCTCCATTTTCCATGTGTAATTTATATTCTTTATCGCCTCTGGCTGGAATCGTTATCGTAACAACATCCTTCCAGTCTAATTGCTGGCTTAATTCAGGTTTATTTATTTCTTGAGTTGAGCTTTCAACAACAGCATACTCACCTGCATTGGCAACATGTTCATAACCATGCATCTGCATTAGAAAAAGATAGCCTCCTGCGATAATCAAAAAGGTATTTGCAGCTTTACTAAAGCTCTTAAAAACATGACTGTTTCGAAACGCTGCAATTAGCATAAGCATCACAGTTAAAGCAGCAATCTGCCCAACTTCTATACCTATGTTGAATGAGATTATATTCATTAATAAATTATTCTCACTCAATGGCAGTTGTTGTAAACGTGTTGATAAGCCAAGACCATGTATTAAACCAAGACTAAAAATCATAGCCATCATATTAGGCGCTTTTATATTGAGCCACTTTTTAAAGCCTTCAAGATTATGAAAAGCGATATAGCAAACACTTAAAGCAATAACCGCATCAATCAGAAAATAGTTAACCTGTATTGCATTAAAGGTTGCGATGATAAGTGTAATACTGTGACCAATAGTAAATGCGGTGATATATTTAACAATTTCTTTAAATTTGGTTAAGAAAAAGATAATGCCAAATACAAAGGCTAAATGGTCATAGCCAGACAGCATATGCGTGGCACCAATCCATATATAGCCTAGATTACCGCCTTCAATAATGGTTTGTTTTTCGGCTTCAGACATACCATGGCCAAAAACCTGACCTACAAATAACAAAGTCACAATAGCCAATAACCATCGTGATTCTTTAATTAATGTAAACATAAATACCTCTAATTACTTAATTCAGATGACAAATGTCATCTGAATATTTTTTTAAATATTAGTTTTAGAAACACTTCATCAAACAGGATTTATTTTAACGATGGCCGCTCCTCGCGTGCATGCACCAATCGATATAATGCAGGCAACACAATGAGCGTTAGTAGTGTAGATGAAATAATTCCTCCAATAACAACAGTCGCAAGTGGGCGTTGAACTTCAGAACCAATGCCTGTATTAAGTGCCATTGGAATAAAACCAAGGGCTGCAACTAACGCTGTCATTAACACAGGGCGAAGTCGCGTAAGTGCACCATCAACAATGGCATCGTGCAAATGTTTGCCATGCATTCTTAAATCCCGAATAAACGCGACCATTACCAGACCATTAAGTACAGCAATTCCTGACAGTGCGATAAAACCAACCGCGGCTGAAATTGAAAAAGGTATATCGCGCAATAATAACGCCAAAATGCCGCCTGTCAGTGCCAGGGGAACGCCTGAGAATATAATCGCTGCATCCTTAACCGAACCCAGCGCCATAATTAGCAAACCGATAACCAGTGCCAGCGTTAATGGCACCACAATAGACAGTCGTTGAGTGGCCGATTGCAGCTTTTCGTAAGTGCCCGCGTATTCAACCCAGTAGCCTGGTGGGATTTCAACATTTTCTTTAACGGTTTGTTGAATGTTCTGAACAAAAGAGCCAAGGTCGCGCCCACGTACATTCGCAGTAACAACAATACGCCGCTTGCTATTCTCACGATAAACCTGGTTATAACCCATCACCAAATTAAGTTCAGCGACTTCACCTAAAGGAACATAATCACCATTTGCCAGTGTGACTGGTAAACGGGATAAGCCATTCACATCCGTGCGTAATGTTTCATTTAAACGAACCACTATTTCAGAACGTCGGTCGCCCTCATACAGTTGACTGGCAACATTACCGCCCAGTGCTGTTGACAATAAGTCCTGAAGTTCCACAATGCTCAAGCCATATCGAGCCATGGCTTCTCGTTTTGGTTCAATGGTCATCACCGGTAAACCGGTTGCCTGTTCAACTGCAACATCGGCTGCACCTTGCACCTGCTTAACGGATTTTTCAATCGCCGCGCCTAAAGCAATAAGTTGATCAAAATCATCACCAAAAACTTTAATGGCTAGCTCCGCACGGACACCTGAAATCAATTCGTTAAAGCGCATTTGAATCGGTTGTAAAAACTCATAACGATTTCCCGGAATGGGACTCACCAATGCTTCAAGATCAGCCACGACCTGAGATTTAGGTTTGTTCGGATCAGGCCAACTTTCACGAGGTTTAAGAATAATAAAGTTATCGGCCACGCTGGGTGGTACTGCATCGGTGGCGACTTCAGCGGTACCGATTTTCGCAAAAACAGTATCAACTTCGGCCAGTTTCTTTATTTCAATTTCCAGACCTTGTTGTAAAGCGATAGCTTGCTCTAAAGAAGTGCCTGGAATACGCAGTGCATGCATCGCAATATCCCCTTCATCAAGATTAGGGATAAATTCAGAACCCAGCTTAGGTATTAGTGCGGCTGAAGCAAGCATTAATACCACTGCTGCGATTACCACACTCCAGCGATATTTTAGCGATAACATTAATATCGGTTGATAACTAGAACGCGCCGTCTTAATAATTTTATTTTCTTTTTCCTGTATAGGTTTGCTAAATAACAAAGCAACCGCAGCCGGTACAAATGTTATTGAAAGTATCATTGCGCTAACCAGCGCGATAATAACGGTCAGTGCCATGGGATGAAACATTTTTCCTTCAACACCGGTTAAAGCAAAAATCGGAATGTAAACAGCCGTAATGATAAACACACCAAATAATGCCGGGCGTATTACTTCACGTGTTGCATCAAAGACCAGGGCTAATCGTTCATTTAGATCCAGTTGTTTCGATCCTGAATGACTCAAGCGACGCAAGCAGTTCTCTACAATGATAACTGCACCATCAATAATAAGCCCAAAATCCAGCGCACCAAGACTCATTAGATTAGCACTGGTTTTACTTTGCACCATGCCAGTAATGGTCATTAACATGGCAATAGGAATAACCGCCGCCGTTAAAAATGCAGCACGAACATTACCTAATAGTAAAAACAGAATAACTATAACCAGCAGTGCGCCTTCAATTAAATTTTTCTGCACGGTGACTAATGTTTTATCTACCAGGCTGGTGCGATTATAAACGGCTGTTGCGGTAATGCCCTGCGGCAAACTGGCCTTAATATCTTCCAGCTTAAGTGCCACATCATTAGCCACTGTCCGGCTGTTTTCACCGGTCAACATAAAGACCGTACTCATCACAACTTCTCGGCCATTTTGAGTCGCCGCACCTGAGCGTAATTCTTTACCTAGCTCAACACTTGCCACATCTTTTATGCGAATCGGCAGGCCTTGTTGAAGTTGAATCACAATATTTTTCAGGTCATCCATATTGTTAGCCTGACCGGGTACACGCATTAACCACTGCGCACCATTGCGTTCAATGAAACCAACCCCTCGGTTGTCGTTGTTTTTTTCTAAGGCATTAACAACATCGGCATAACTAATACCATAAGCCAATAGTTTGGCTGGCTCAGGAGCGACCAGTATTTGTTTTTTAAAGCCACCGATGGGATTGACTTCAACTACACCAGGCACGCGCATTAATTGTGGGCGAATGATCCAGTCATGCACTGAGCGCAGATCAGTGGGTGTAACAAGGCTTCCATCTTTATTTTTAGCCCCCGGCTCAGCATCTACAGTGAACATAAAAATTTCACCCAGACCGGTTGCTATGGGGCCGAGAGTCGGTTCTAAATTTGCTGGGATATTACTTTTTGCTGCACTCAGTCGTTCACCCACAAGCTGGCGTGCAAAATAAATATCCGTGCCCTCCTCAAACACCATGGTGACCTGCGATAAACCATAGCGTGAAAGGGAACGTGTATAGGATAATTTAGGTAAACCGGCCATGGCGGTTTCTATTGGAAAGCTGACACGCTGTTCGGCTTCCAGTGGTGTGTAACCTGGTGCAGATGTATTAATAACAACCTGTATATTAGTAATATCAGGTACTGCATCAATCGGTAACTGGGTGAATTTCCATGCACCCAGTCCCATAACCATCAGTACCAGCACTAGCACCAGCCCTCTACGAGCCAGTGAAAATTTAATTATTGCTTCAAGCATGAGAGTTCCTTAGTGATCGTGTGATGCGCCGGATTTTTCGATATCGGCTTTGATGACATAGCTGTTTTCGCTGACATAACGGGTACCCGCTTCAAGTCCGCCCAGTACTTCAATCCATTCATCATCCTGTCGACCCAGTTCCAGCATACGCACTTCATACTCTTCACCAATTTGCGCATAGACCACAGTAAAGTCCCTGAATGCCTGTAGCCCTGAGCGTTTTACTGCTAGTGGCACCGCATGTTCAGCGACTTTAATTTTTGCTTTTACATAACTGCCCGGTAAAAACTGTCTGTCTTTATTATCGATAACCATACGCGCAATCACCGATTGATTGGCTTCGGCAATGACATTAATAAAGGTAATTTTTCCTTCAATGGATTGTGTTTTGCCTGCAACCGCAACACTAACGGGAGCACCTATTTTCACGCGGTTTACATCACTCGGAAATATTGATAAATCAACCCAGACGACCGATGTATCGGCAATCGTAAATAAGGGTTGATCGTTTGTTTGCTCACCGGGATTGGCATTACGCTGGGTGATCACACCACTAATGGGGGCTTTAACAGAATATAAGTTAAGGCTTTCGTTACTTTCGATGGTTGCCAGTGTTTGTCCTTTCTTAACCGTGTCACCCATCGAAGCTGAAGCTGATTTTATAACACCCGCAAAACGCGCTCTTAGTTGACGCACGCGCTCAGTGTTGGTTTTAATCTCACCAAACACATTAATGGTTTCCTGCAATACAATAGGTCTGGCAACGCTGGTTTCTATTTCCAGTGCTTTGGCAACCGCCGTTTCAATTTTTGTACGGCCTTCGAAATTATCATATGTCCAGCTATGTTGGGTGCCATCATAGGTCGCATTAATAGTGACGACAAAGGAATGAGGTTCATAAATAACCATATCTCCACGCAGTGCATCGCCATGAGGTTTAAAATTAATATTATCGACCTTACCGCCTAATCGGGTCAGGGTAATATTAAGATTGGTGTCTGCGGGTTTGAGTAACTGTTTTTTATAAGTTGCCCAGGCCCGAAACTCTGGCGGCACACCCGTTTCAAAAATAGAAAGCTCAAGCGTAAAATCATCACTCGTTAACAGACGACCACCATGAGGCCCTTTAGCTACTTCAACTTCTACTTCACCATGTGAGTTCTCACCACTTTGTGATGGATTATTGTTGCCACATGCGCTTACTAAAATACTCAGAAAAATAATCCCGAATAGTTGGCTTATAGCGTGTTGCTTAAATGTATTCATAATTGTTCTCATGACTTGTCACCTACTTGTGCAATTTGCACACCGGTTAAACGTTCAATTTCAATCGTTTTTAAATGTGCATCGATACTCGCTTCAACTAATGCGCTACGTGCATCTAGCAATTCAGCCTGTACACTGCTCCATTCAAGATAACTGTATCGACCTAACTTATACGCTCTACGGGTTTGCTTTAGCGCCTTTTCTAACTGTGGAATAATATTGTTACGATAGGTATTCAGGCGGTGCAGACTATGTTCAAGCTCTTGAGACAACACATAGAGTGTTGTTTCAAAACGCACCCTGAGTTCATCTTCTTTCGCCTGGATTTGAGATAAATTTTCCCTCGCCTCAGTTATCCGGCCAGGGTTTCGACTGCGTTCACCAAAGGGGATGCTAATGCCGGCTACCAGCGCCTGGTCGTCAGTGGTTTGAAAATGCCGTACACCGAGATTAACTCGCCACGCTGAATCACTTTGAGATTTCGCCAGTTTTAGTTGCGCCTCTTTTAAGCGTTTCTCAGAAAGCAGGCGAAGAAACGCCGGGCTCTGCTGAAGTCTTTCTCTGAGTGCCTCATAAGGCATGTTGGCGGGTATACTAAAAATATCGCCTTGCACCTGTGTAAAGCCAGGACGGGTCTCACCCCATTGCGCCGCCAGTAAACGAATAGCCGAACTGAGTTCGTGACCAATATCTTCCTGCTGCAACTGCCTGCGAGCAAGCTCTGCCTGAGCGCGTGCCAGTTCAGCTTCGGGTGCTCTGCCGGCGGACACGCGCTTTTTAACCGCAGATACGGTTTCTTTAGCCAGTTCAACGGTTTTAAGCGCATTCGTCATACGGGCCTGATTAGCCAGGCAGACCAGATATAAGCGGGCGGTTTCAGCCGCTACGTCAAGCCGTTTAGTCGTCTGCTGTGTGTTGAGCGACAAGCTGTCTGCACTAGAGACATCGATATATCCCTGGCGTATATCGCCTTCCAGTACCCAGCCTATACTCAGCGTGGCCTGGGCATTATCAGTACCTGTAAATCCGCCTGTACCCGCAGCATCTTCTATGGTGAAGTTGAATTCAGGGCTGGCTGAAAGACCGGCCTGAAATTGCCTGCCAACCTGTGCTTTTAGTGCATAACTAAAAGTACGCAGCTCCGGGTTATGTTCAAATGTTTTGCTAATCGCATCATGTAAATTAATGCGATTAAGACCTGTCTTCAGGTCCGGTTCGGCATGCAACACTGTGTTAAAAAGCAGCAGCGTACAGCCGAAAAAAATAATCGATGATCTGGATAACATAGCGATGTTATCTCCTGTATTAGTTAAAGCTTAATAATCAGTTACGCACGCAGCTGTAGTGCTAATGCGACTAATATTTAATTAAAATTTTTATAGGTAATATGTGTAATTGATAAGCAACATCACGCAAAAAACTGCGAGATTTTTTACAAAAACTTATCTCAATGACCGTAGGAATGACTCGGGATTATTGCAAGGGTGGAGCGCGTAGAGGGGGTTGAAGTAAATAACTACAGGGAATGAGTAGTGTTTGATAAAGTCTTTGCCGAGGTAGACAAATCAAACGAGGTATGTATAGAAAAAGCCCTATAAATATAAGAATCAGTACCAGTGGATTTAATAAATTAGTTTTCTTTATTAAATTGTCAGGGCTGATATCGATTGCAGCGGGGTGATGACTTTCATGGTGACCAGCTAGATCAAAATCATGCAGTGTCGATGCTGTATGAACATCGACTATATGCCCTGATGCAACTGGAGAGTGATCATCATGCTGAAGATGCATATGCAACCGATTTGCCTGTGACAGTATCAGTGCAAGACTGAGGCACAGAACCAATAGGTGTTGGAAAATCGAATTGTTAGAGTGTTTCTCCATAGATCGTGAGTCTAACTGTAGTTTCAATTGTCTTCAACTTAAATATTTACGGGCCAATTAAACGTTAAACTTAACCCGGAATCGTTTTTATCTTGTGCTAGATAAAAACAATTCCTCTCACCACCTAAACAGAATAATCAAATCTAAAAATTGTGCGTTAATCCCATTAGTCGTTCTAACACCAAAAGAGTTTCAATTTTTTAAGTAAAGGCAGTGACGCATTATTCTCAAAGCGATGAACATCATCATATATTTCCATACCATGGCATCGACCGGTTGAATCTGCAGATGTTAGCTACTTCTCAGTATTATCACCATAAGCAAAAGTGGTAGTTATAGCATGAAAGAAATTGCAACATACTTTGATTTACATTTTTCGAATATCAGTCGAATAATAAGCGGGCGGCATTATGCACAATGAAAGACTTGACCCCTTCAGCCACATTAAACTGGGTTAGGTTCAACATGACCCCTTCAGCCATCAACTATTAGCCATAACTTTATGCTTTTAAAAAATATCCTTTATAGAAAATTCTGATGACTCTGGTAGTTGCTCAACAATCTTAACACTTTCGGCTATTAGCCTGTCAGTATTTACAGGGCCTATGTTCTCACAGCTGGAAATATAGAATAGATGAAATAACCCCTGCATTTGCTCCTTTGTCATTTCACTAATAAGAGAAACCTGCCCATTTTCTGACAACCACTGCTTCATTCTATCCAGGCTTTGGCCACTTACACCTATGCTATGTGCATTATCAAACACATATATTTTTATTGGTAATTCAGATGCTGAATCTGACTTAAATAGTGCCGCTAGAAAATAATCAATAAAGTAGGTAAAGACCTTATGAGAGGCGTTTACTTCTGCTGGTGTTTTTTTATTTTCTTTCTTAAATTCAGGAAGTTTCGTTCTCTTTGGTGGATCCTCCTGCGTTGTCGTTTCATTTAGCAAAGAATTTAATATTTTCTGCTGTATTGTTCCTCGCGGAACATTGATATTCAGGCCTTCTATTATTCTGCTTAAAAAGGGCTGCAATGCGTATAGTGGCTTTGTCGAAAACTCCTGCATCCATATCTCGGTTGCTTTGATTGCTTCTTCCTGCTGAAGACAAGCACATAAACCATTGTATATGGCCTTTCTGCGCCTTGCCATTTCGTCTGTTAATGCATCCGTTTTCATCTTACTCTTTTCCCTTATGCACTAACTCGGTTTGAAATTCTGGGTAACCTATTTCATAGTGCTCGGAATAATCGAGACCTCGCTGTTCATCCAGCGAGCTTGCGCGTAAACCTATGAGCTTATCAATAGCAAAATACATCAACAAAGCAACTGGAAATGCCCATATAAACCCTGCAGCTACTCCAATAAACTGAACAAATATTTGTTCAAAACTGAACATGTTTCCTTTTAAGAATATTCCAGCTGCTAATGTCCCCCATGCACCTGCAAACCCATGCACAGATACTGCACCTACCACATCATCCAGTTTTAATAACTCAAGAAAACGCGCACCTGAAACAACGACCATACCTGCGATAAACCCTGTCAACATTGCATACTGAGGATCCATTGTTGCACAACCCGCTGTAATTCCAACAAGGCCGCCAATACTGCCATTAACACTATGAGTTAATAAAATAGGCTTACTCGTTAACAGCAACATTGTAATCGCTCCCAATGCCCCTGCTGCAGCGGATAGATGTGTATTTAATACAATTAATCCAATTGAAGCATCCGCAGCAACCGTACTACCACCATTAAACCCAAACCAGCCTAACCAGAGTATCAACCCACCTAATGCAACTAATGTTAAATTGTGACCTGGAATATCTCGAGATTTACCTGACTCGGAAAATTTACCTAATCGTGGTCCCAGCACTATGATTCCCGCGAGTGCCACCCAACCTCCAATTGAATGCACAACGGTAGAACCTGCAAAATCTATAAAGCCTAATTCAGCTAACCAGCCTTGACCATCGTAGTAACTTCCCCACACCCAGCTCCCATAAACTGGATATATTATTCCGCTAATTATCAGTGCCCCAATTAAATATCCATGGTATCGGGTACGCTCAGCCATTGCTCCACTTGCAATGGTGACTGCAGTTGCCGCAAACATGGTCTGAAAAAACAGGAAGGTATATTCCATATCGGCAAGTTGCTGTGGAATAAAGTGAGTTATACCAAACCATCCAGATGGGTTATCACCAAACATCAATCCATAACCAACAAACCAGAAAACAATACTACCTATACATACATCCATGTAATTCTTCATTACAACATTCACCGCATTTTTAGATCGTGACATTCCACTTTCTAATAACGCAAAACCTGCCTGCATAAAAAACACAAGCGCACCGGCTACTACTATCCATACTGTATCCGTTTCTATCTTTAACGCAGTTGAATCTGCATATGCCAGCTGTGGCAACAAGGCTAGGATTACTAAAATTAATTTCACACATTACACCTGTTAATGACTAGTACTTTAGTATTCAGCAATTAACATGCCACAGCCCTGACTAAGTTATCTTTAAATGTATTTGTTAGATAGTGCTGACATATCCCCGTCAGCTAGTAACAAAAACATGCTTCATTTATTCTTATTATCCCGTATCTTTTGCACCAGTGATGAGCATCATCATTCTCACTCACTTCCCTATTTGAATTGTTTTGGTGCAAAACCTTACTTAATCCGCGTTATTTACTGGCCTGGGTATTGCCGGTCTAACTTTTACTTAATTAACTTTCATAGTGGGATAAGCAAGTAGCCGATTATGAGCATAGGAAGAATAAACACTGGGAAGTCCACATGGAACTTACAAGATTACAATCAAATACCTTGATTTGTATTCGCTCAAACGCAATCTGACATACAACAAAATAACCACGAACTTAATCTGACATTTAGCCCAAAGATGAATCTCTTATCAAGCAGAATAAGATGCTTAAGCATTGTTTACTCTAATCCTAAATATAATCTCGTAGGTTGGATCAAGCGAAGCAGCTTTTTTGACTTCGCAGCGGTGGATCCGCTTTGCTTGATCCACCCTACTTAAGAGCTTGCTCCTGTGTATTTTTTCTATGTCGGCTTTGCCATGGCAGCGGAACTTAAAGCCATAATTCTGAGCATCTTCTTTTATCTAGATTAGCTCTTAGTTATCAGAGCACATCGAAATCAGTAAATTAACCTGTCTGATCAGGTCGAAATTAATATACTTGATTGAGGCAACTATACGCCCTATACAACCTTTTGTTTGTCATACAAAGATTAACAGTACTTACATTAACGCTGATACAAATTTATTTCCGTGAAGCTCTTTATTGGATCAATCTTGTCAGCCTGCTCTCTTGCCCATACTGCCCAGTCTTCTAATTCTTTTAAAGGAACATTAATTTCACTTTTTCTTACTATTATGTGCTCAACATACTCTCGTATAATTTCTGCCTTACGTATTAATTCTACTTGATTCAATAAAAGCTCAATCCGCTCATGTTCTTCCCTTTCTTTCTGCTCCCTAGCCAATTTTTCTTCTTCGATTTTTCTCTGTCGCTCATCCTCTATTCGTTGCTCGCGCTCTTGAACTTCCCACTCATATCGCCATTGCAGTAGATCACGGTATTGTTGTTCAGCTGCGACAATAAGCTCAATTACAATCTCCTGTAGACTTGACTCCAATCTAGACTCATCATCCTGCCACACCACCTCTGCTCGGCCATTACGACCTCCAGCTAGAATAGTAAATTTCAAAAATGGCTTTTTCGTCTCTTGATTGCCTCGTGATGTTGGCTCAATTGCCTCGAGCTTAACGCGAATATGTTGATCACCAACTCGAAAGGACGCTTCTATATAATTTTCATACTTACCTGTCGCCATGTACGGCGGGCATCCTAGTGACTGCATTTTTAGAAATAAAGCGTTATAAATCCGCAATCGACGCTTTTCAATATTCGTTACAAATTTCGGCTCAGGCCAGACATATCGATTTGTCTCGGCCTCTTTTGTCTTTCCTCATCTTGTACCAACAGTTTCTTCACGATGGAATGCGTTGCTTTCGCAAAAGTAGGATTCGTCACTTTTCCCACCATATTGATAACGCGCACCCGTACCGTCTCCATCGTTTCATCAAATGTCGGCTTTATTGGTATTTCATTCTCATCGACCGTGACTGGTTCCTGATGCCATTTATTACCAAAGTAAATCCAGTCTGATCCTCCTGGAACGCGTTGGGGTAACGGTACAGGAGTTACCTTCTTCCCATGCTTGAGCTTTTGCCAATACCCGGGACCGGGCCGGGGAATCCCCGCCTTTCGGGCTGCTTTACCGATCGCTGAATCGGATATACCAAACTGTTTCGCCAATTTGGTCTGTGGCTGTGACCAAAGTAAATCATAGAATTCTTTGCGCGTAAGGTTCGCTGCCATCATTCTCTCCTTCTACTGTTGTATAACATCATTTTTTTCATATCGGGAATATATCTAGACCTCAATGACTATATCTAAGCATATTTTCCATATCGGGAGTATTATTTGCAATTCCCCTGTATATCACTCTATAATTTCCATATCGGGAATATAAATGAATCTCAATGGCTATATCTAGGTACATTTTCCATATCGGGAATACTAATGACGCAAACTATCAACAAAACTAGGGTAAAACATATACATCGCACGGCTGATCTAGGCTGGTACCTACGAGACTACCGTCGCGGTCAGGCCTCCACGATCAGTAATACCAGCCGTTTTGCTACCTTGGGGGAACGCTTTATCTCGGAGATTGAGCGCGGCAAAGAAACTGCTTTCTTTGATAAGGCCCTGCAATACATTAATTTGCTTGGCCTGAGTTTACATATCTATCCAAGAAATGTGCTCAACATCCAATCTCCCTATGGGACTTTTACCGATCTAAAAGCGATAGGCGCACTGGCTCGTCATCACCGCAAATCCCAGAAGGCTACATTAGAAACAGTCAAGGAACTCTCGGACTTAAGCCTTCGCTTTTTATCCGAATTTGAACGGGGCAAGAATTGCCAGATTGGCAAAGCCCTTTCTGCACTTAGGCACTATGGCCTAGAAGTGGCAATTGCCCCCAGAAACTACCGACTCAGCAAGGGAGATCTGCTAAATGTATGATGACGAACTCAATGTATGGACCAATGGTCACCACGTTGGTTATTTGTGGCACGATGAGCGTAATGAAATAGGATTTCAGTATTCAGCGGAATGGCTAGAAAATCCTATGCGTTTTCCCGTATCAAAAACATTGCCTTTGAGAGCAAAAGCCTTTGAACCAGGTGCTGAAAATGGCGTTGCTCACAACTACTTTGCCAACCTGTTACCTGAGGCCGATAGCCGAAAACGAATCTGTAGAGAGAAAAAAATAAGTGTTGATAATGATTTTGAGTTACTTCGCGCCATTGGCGGAGAGTGTGCTGGCGCATTATCTATCTTAGGTGATGAATCACAAGATGCTGCTCCACAATACCGCGAACTAAGTAACGATGATCTGGAAGAGCTATTACGCGTACGTAATCCCGCAGTAGTCGTAGAAGAGGGTGACAATCCACCTCGCCTGTCTCTAGCCGGCGCACAGGATAAGACACCGGTAAAATATGAAGATGGTAAATTCTATATTCCTCTGGATAACGCCCTATCAACACACATTCTGAAATACCGATTGCGCGATATCAATCATGTCCCAGCCTATGAAACTATCACTATGTGGACAGCCGCGGAACTGAAACTTGAGGTCAGTGAAATTGACTATTGCACACACGAAGATGAATCCTTTACGCTGGGTAAACGCTATGATCGCCTCGTAACGGCAGATGGTTTTGTCCGACTACACCAAGAGGATTTTTGTCAGGCCAGTGGTCGATCCAGTAGCAGTAAATACGAGCATGAAGGTGGCCCCACGTTTGCTGAATGCGTGCAGCTGGTACGTGAGCATTCAACTCAACCCTTAAAAGATATCCCAAGGCTCATCCAATGGCAGGTGTTTAATTATCTTGTGGGTAATTCAGATGCGCACGCAAAAAACCTTTCATTTTTATATGACCAGGACAACACCACGCGATTAAGTCCCTTCTATGATCTCATTGCGATTCATGCATGGCCGAGTCATGTGTTTAATCATGACCTGGCTTTATCGATTGGTGGTGAAACAAATATCAATAATATAAAACGAGAACACTGGGAAAAACTCGCTGATGAGTGCAACACATCCTTTAAATTATTCGACACTGCGATCAAAGATTTATCTGGCGGTATTGTTGATGCGTTTGATCGTGCCCGACAGCGATTTGAAGAAGCACACGGCGAATACCCTGCTTTTCAACAAGTCCGACAAGCTTTAATTAAAAACCAACGGATATTAAAAAAAGCATTTGAATGAATACACCATAATTGCCCTCAGAAGGACAACGTCTATCAAACTTGCGGACTTATTGTCCTTACAAGGACAATTTTGGTGAAAGGGTTTGTATGAAGAACGTAGATTATCGCCCTAAACCTACGCTCCCTGCTCAAACCCACATAGAGACTGGAGTACTGGTATCGCACTGGTAAGTTTTTGGTAGATACCTAGCAAGGATGACGTCAGTTTCAGATCTGAAACTCAGTCATTCTTATGTGCATTACCTCGGTTTTGTTCTGCTCTATCCCGTCTTTAATTCAACCCAGATAGGACGGTGATCGGAAATGTAGTACCGCAGATAAGCATTAAATGCCTTTACGGTTTTAGAATGCGTACGCGTTTGCGCCAAATCATTCCATTTGCTCGTAAAAATTGCAGCATCAAAATCAAAAACACCATAGTTACTTATACGATTTCGCAATGCCGTGGGTGCAAATGCAATCTGATCATATGTTTTGTCATTCCCTAGATTAGAGCCCCCGATTCTAGAAAGACTTTCCGCACGAGCCATATTACTGTCATCGTAAAGATCAACAGAGGTCCAGGAAAACTCTTCCAACGCCTTAATTGTTGACTCATTACTCTCAACATTGGGCACATTCATATCCCCAAGCAAGATGATATCTTTATCCCATGCGTTTCCACCTACACTTCTGTCCTTCGCCCATTTGGCGAGTGCATATATTTCTAACACTCGACGTGCATATTTACGCCGATCCTTTTCTTTGCCTGAATGCTGAAACTTACCAAAATATAAATGAACGTTAGCTAATACAAAATCAATTTCACCACAGGAGAAGCTACCAATAAATGGATTACGGTCAAAAGGTGTAAATCTTACATTCTTGAATATCTGGGTTTTGTCTTTCCTATTTTCACGGTAGTGAACCTTTACATTTCTTTTAGGGTATTCACGAGGTCGTAGAGCCACTTCACCAAACAACTTCCCTGGTGAAACTTTTTCAGTGTTATACACATAGGCAAGGCGCTCATCATTCCCAGCAGTATCAGACATAATGAAATCATACTTATCACCCATGATTTCAACAATTTTTACGAATTGGCGATAGTCATCGTTGATCTCTTGAACAGCTATAAGATCATATCGTTTCATTATATGTGCGATAACTTCTCGTGCGCCTTTACTCCTATCTTGTGCGCCTAGATTTGCTATATTCCAACTTGCCAATAGCAAGTTATTAGACTTTGTCACTGGAATTTCGCGCTTTAGAAAATGAGAATCAAGCGCACGTATTTCTTTTGAACTACGAATTTTCAGAGGAGGATTGGGTTCAGCGAATGGAATAGCCATAGAAAACTCCTTGTTTCTTTATGCTAAATATTTTCAATATATTACTTATATTTAATACAACGTTTATAATTAATCTATAGTCCACAAACGATAAACTTACACGATCTTTCCTCTGCCCAATGTAGAACCATTTCAAATGTTTTATCTCTTAACTTTGGGCTCACACCAGGCCAGTGCTTCCTCCCTCAGTATGCGTCACTGGCCTTAAGCTCAGATAGGGGAATGCCTTTTTTTGCAAGAACTTTAATATAATTGCCAATTCTCTTTGCGTTTTAAAAAGCTTAGTTACATCAGTTAATACTCCACATAGAACCTCAACCGGCTGTTTTGGATTATATTTTTTCCCGTTATGGCCACTCTCATCTACGTAACATACATACATGTAATTTGTTGATCCTTTAATATTTTAATATCTGTTCGCAATATTCCAATATACAAATAATACCTATTAGTGATTTGTAATCCTAGGTTACCTCTCCTCCAAGGTAAAACATCAAGAAAAGAACATACGCCTCTGAGTAGGGCCAGTTTGTCTTACTAATTTAAACCATGTTAACAGCATCATATATGCAACTATCACATAGCTTAACTAAGCCTATTTGATGTTAAATCAATAACAAGTGATATGGTCATTATTAGGGAGAAATACAGTATCGTAAATATAGCTAAAATCACAGTTTGGCACAGATCGGGCACAACTCTGTCACATGGATTTTTTGAGCACCAAAAATTTACCCTAAAACAGCTTTTTTATGTGACAAGAAATTTTAATACGGATTTTTGAAATGACTATATCACTAAAAAATTAAGGGGTATTTTTTGGATGTGAATTTATTTAATAAAGATGGCACAATTATTTCTGTGACATAGATATTTTGAGCAGAAACAAAATAGCCGCTTACGTAAGCGGCTATTTTGTATAGGAATATGGTGGCAACACCGGGATTCGAACCTGGGACCCCATCATTATGAGTGATGTGCTCTAACCAACTGAGCTATGTTGCCATGATCTTAAAGCCGTTATGACTGGCTTTGAGGGCGCGAATTTTGCGTGTTTTTAGGGCTTTTGTCAAGGCTGTTTTGCCTTAAAACTCAAAGTGCCCTTAACCATTTAAAGCCACTAAATTCCTGCCTGCGCAGGAATGACGGTGATGCTTATACGTTGAAGCGGAAGTGCAGAATATCTCCGTCTTTCACGATATATTCCTTGCCCTCAACACGCAGCTTACCTGCATCTTTAGCGCCTGCTTCACCGCCGTATTCGATAAAATCATCATAGGCCATGGTTTCCGCACGGATAAAGCCCTTTTCAAAGTCTGTATGGATGGCTGCTGCGGCTCTGGGTGCAGTAGCACCTACCGCGACTGTCCATGCGCGGACTTCTTTTACGCCAGCGGTAAAGTAGGTTTGCAGACCGAGTAGTTTGTAGCCCATGCGGATGACACGATTCAGGCCGGGTTCGTCCTGCCCCATTTCATCGAGGAAATCCTTCTTCTCTTCGTCGTCTAATTCTACTAGCTCGGCTTCTATCGCTGCACATACCGCTACTACCACGGCGCCTTCTTTTTCCGCCTCTGCTTTTACGGCATCTAAATACGGATTATTTTCAAAACCGTCTTCATTTACATTGGCAATGAACATGGTGGGTTTGATGGTGAGCAGGTGCAGGTCACGAATAATATAATTTTCATCTTCGCTTAAGCCCAAAGTCCGCACCATATTGCCATCGTCTAAATGAGCTTTTACTTTTTCCAGTATGGCAGCTCTTGCTTTGGCATCTTTATCACCCGACTTGGCTACCTTGCTGGTTTTCAATAGCGCCTTTTCTACCGATTCTAAATCCGCCAGACCCAGCTCGGTATTGATAACTTCAATATCATCCAGCGGGCTTACTTTGCCTGCCACGTGAATAATGTCGTCGTTATCGAAACAGCGCACCACCTGTGCAATGGCATCGGTTTCACGGATGTTTGCCAAAAACTGGTTTCCTAAACCTTCACCCTTAGACGCACCAGCTACTAAACCCGCAATATCCACAAACTCCATGGTCGTAGGAATCACTTTTTGTGGCTTTACAATTTCTGCTAGCTTATCGAGACGTGGGTCTGGCATGGGCACCATACCTACATTGGGCTCGATGGTACAAAACGGATAGTTTTCCGCTTGAATTTCACCTTTTGTAAGTGCGTTAAACAGTGTCGACTTGCCTACGTTTGGTAGCCCTACGATGCCGCATTTAAAACCCATGATGCTTTCCTATTACTGGTGATCTAGCCATTGCGCCATTCGGCACGACTTAATTTGAAACTTACTTACTATGTAAACGGTGCACGGCTTTTTCCCAGCTGCCTTCGGCCAACAGGGGTAACGCTAATAATGCACTGTCTATTGAATTATCTATGCTGATCTGCTCATCTTTAGATGCGCGGTGCAGCACGAAATCGGATACCTGGTCGCGGTGTCCCGGATGACCAATACCAATTCGTAATCTATGAAACTCTTTTCCCATTTGCGCAATAATATCACGCAGGCCGTTATGCCCTCCATGCCCGCCAGCCGTTTTTAAGCGTGCGGTGCCTGGCTCTAAATCCAGCTCATCGTGAGCCACCAGTATATTTTCGACGGGAATTTTATAAAATGACGCCAGCTTATGCACTGACAAACCACTGCGGTTCATAAAGGTATCGGGTTTGAGTAGCCACACATCACGACCTTCCAATACTAATTTACAAACTTCACCGGAGAATTTTGCTTCAGGACGAAAATGCGCGCCCTTTAGACGCGCAATTTCTTCTACAAACCAGAAGCCAGCGTTATGTCGTGTCTGCTCATATTTCGAACCTGGATTGCCTAAACCGACAATTAGATCGATAGTGACAGATTTACCTGACATACGCCTGCTAAGCCTTAAGGCTTATTCTTCTGGTTCTGCTGCTTCTGGTGCTACAGGTGCTGATGTATCTTCATCTTCAGCTGTCGCTACCTTAGGTGCATGAATTGAGAATACCGTTGTGTCATGGTTTTCATCACCATGGCTCAGTGCAGCCAGCTCAACACCCTTAGGCATTTTAAGGTCTGTTAAGTGAACTGCGCCACCAAG
>Ga0316209_1001287_pt1 | contig 27796 bp, 25 predicted proteins | sample 6monopyrite_MG_FD_204945 | JGI IMG/M metagenome (GOLD analysis project Ga0316209, IMG submission 204945) | Microbial mat bacterial communities from mineral coupon in-situ incubated in ocean water Damariscotta River, Maine, United States -... | ecosystem: Environmental > Aquatic > Marine >...
GGTCAGAAATTGCCAACCGGTAGGGCCGGTATCATTGAATCCAGAGAAAGAAAGTAGAAATAGTGAACAGAAAAATGTAGCTTAATAATATTTGGGTAAACAGTGCCAACTACCTTGAAAAACACCGTAACGAGGCGGACCATACATTTTTGGTTACTTTTTCTTAGCTGCAGACTAAATTTAAGGGATAAATTTAGAACGTACGAAGTGCGGCCCGAAGGGGGAATTAAATGGATGTAATTCATAACAAAAAGTAACTGGCTCGAAGGGATTCGAGTCAAAACTGCCAAGGAAGGCAGTGCCCGTTAGGGCATGATTTTTAATAAAAAATAGTGTTCAAAACCTCTTAAGTTGTTGAGTCAACTGAGTTGACCCAACAACTCCGCCTTAACACTGTCCTCCACAAAAGCCACTTCCACTCCATTCAATTGAATTTGATTCAGTTGCTGAGTAGACAACCCCACAACCTCCCTCGCTAACTTATACTCATCAGCAATCTCAATTCCCGACACGCCGGGATCGTCAGTATTCAAAGTCACCACTATGCCTCTTTCGATAAAGGTTTTAATGGGGTGCTGCGCAATATCAGTACAAGCTCCAGTTTGAAAATTGGAGGTTAAACAACACTCAATGCTTATGCCGCTGTTGGCCATAAAATCCATTAAATTAGGGTCTTCCCTTGCCGCCACACCGTGACCTATACGGGTTGCGCCTAACTCTTCAATCGCCTGCCTGATACTCTGCGGCCCGTCAGCTTCACCGGCATGTACAGTAATGTGCCAACCTACATCTCGGGCTAATTTAAAATGTTCTTTAAACCTAATGGCTGGAAAGCCTTTTTCATCACCTGCCAAGTCTAGGGCCACTATATGGTCTTTGGCTCTGAGCAATGCATGTAACTCTTTGTGGCAACTTCCTTCACCATAACTGCGACTTAATATACCTATAAGGTTCACGGGGATACCGAATGCTTGGCTGCCTGCTTTGCAGCCAGCGACCACTGCATCAACCACTTGTTCAATGGGTAGATCATGCGCTTTTGCCATAAACACTGGCGAGAAACGTAACTCTACATAAGTGAGCCCTACTCGCTTAGCATCTTCGACATTTTCATAAGCTACTCTATAGCAGGCTTGTTCAGATGCTAATACTGATACACCTAGTTCCATTTTTTGTAAAAAGGCCAGAAGATCGGTAGCTTTAAATTGGATCTGCGTGGCTTTAAGAAGCGCTTCTTGGTTTTGCTGCTCTAGTGGGATAGAAAACTCTTGAGCAAGTTGCCAAATGGTTGATGCTCGAATATTACCATCGAGATGGCGATGCAAATCAGTTAAGGGGTAGCCAGGATTTATCACCGCTAGCTATTCAGCAATATCTAAATGTGATAGAAGCAACACCGCTTGAGTACGCGTATTGACGTTAAGCTTTCTAAAAATCGCACTGATATGGGCTTTGACCGTCGCTTCAGTAATATTTAAATTGAATGCTATCTGCTTGTTAAGTAAACCATTTTGCAATAGTTTTAATACTTCGAATTGTTTAGGAGTCAATTCACCTACTAGTTTTGCGATATCAATAATAGCTACATTGTTTTCAATACAGCTTTGCATACCTTCTGGTAACCAATTATTACCATCCATTATATGTTTTAATGCATCAGCGATAGTATGAGTTGCTGTCGCCTTTGAAATGAAACCCTTAGCCCCTAGGCTCATTACTTTAGACACCACTTCCACTGAGTCACTGGCAGAAACAACAGCTACAGGAACTTGTGGAAAATCTTGTGAGACTCGGATCAAACCGTAAAAACTATCACAACCAGGCATACGCAAATCTAACAATACTAAATCAAAATCTGAGTTGTTTTGTAAAGCCTCTAGGGTCGAATCTAAGCCATCAGATTGAATAATATCAAGGTTCTCAAATACTGACTGCAGCGCCAATATCAGCGCTTCTCTATAAAGAGGATGATCATCTGCTATTAAAAACTTCGCCACTAAACTTTGCCTATTTTAACTTTTTTATTTTATAGAAGACTAATACTTTAGTCTCAACTAATGAAGGCTTAATTTAGATTTATGCTTTTATTTATCATCACTGCTTGGATTTTAAATCAATTGTTTATTTATTAAGCCTATTTTCAATTAACAATTCGACCACGCTTGGATCTGTCAGAGTCGAGGTATCACCTAACTGCTGATGTTCATTTGCGGTGACCTTACGCAATATTCTGCGCATTATTTTCCCTGAACGTGTTTTGGGTAAACCAGTAGTCCATTGAATTAAATCAGGACTAGCGATAGGGCTTAAATCATCTCTTACCCATTTTCTCACCTCTTTGCTTAATGCTTCCGAAATGTCCACACCATCGGTTGGTAGTAAATAGACGTATACAAAATATATAACGGGTCTTCTGCATTCATCACTTCTGGTTTACATGTGGTGGCGCATTTTGCCAGCAAATCATGCCACCAAATGTCTCGAGCTTGATCCCACCCACATGCTCCAGAGGTCAGTTGATAGGTAATGACGTTGGTGACACAGCAAGTGGATCCTTTCAGTAAAGCTTTGTCGACATTGCGTAAGCAGCTTCTGGGATCATTGGCAAATAGATAATCACCCTATCACCTTTTTCAACACCTAAAGCTTTTAGACCGTTCGCCAATCGACACACTTCATCATGCAGCTATAGGTGGCGTTAAGCTGTCCATCTTCAAACCACTTAATATTAATGTTTTGGGTTGAAAAACTGCTATTACAAACCCGTGTATATGGTTTTATCCAATCAATACGTTGACCTTGTTCTGACCAAAATCCCTGAGGATCTTCAACCGACCATTGGTAAAGTCGCAGATACTCGGCTTTATTGGCATGACTATTGGCTTGACTAGATTCAGATACGGGGTACAAATTAGAAGACATGATGGTAGATCCATTAAGCAACATTTTAGTGCAACATGAAAATATGGTGGTATAAGCTATAAGAGCCAAAACCTCTTGGCAAGAAAGGAAATTGCTTGGAGTAGATTGGGCAGGTAGAATTGCCTGATATTTTTATTGAGTTCAACACGCCATCATGCAAGACGTTAAAGACACCATTTATTCTCAGCCGCAACAAGTGAGCGAATTTTGCTTTGACCAATCGGTGGCGGAAGTCTTTCCCGACATGATCCAGCGCTCTGTCCCTGGCTACAGTACAATAGTAGATACCATAGGCCAGATATGCGCAAAGTATGCACAACCACAAACTAATATATACGATTTAGGTTGTTCATTAGGGGCTGCCAGTTTAGCCGCTAGCAAATATATTCAAAGGGAAAATTGCCAAATATTGGCGATTGATAACTCCCCCGCCATGGCACAGCGCTGTGAGTTACACGTACAGGCCTTCAAAGCAGGCACACCTATTAGTGTTATTTGTGATGATATACAAAATATTGATATTAAAAACGCGTCCTGTGTGGTGATGAATTTCACCTTGCAATTTATTCCTCCTGAACAACGCATCGATATTATGCATAAAATCTATGCAGGATTAAATTCAGGTGGTGTGTTGCTGCTATCAGAAAAGCTCAGTCATGACACCCAACAAGGTAATGACTTAGTGATTGATCTACACCACGAATTTAAGCGCAGAAACGGTTATAGCGAACTAGAAATAAGTCAAAAACGCAGCGCATTAGAAGAAGTCATGCGTACGGAAACCTTTGAGCAACATAAAGACCGCTTAGTGGAAGTTGGCTTTATTGATGTGGTGCGCTGGTTTACCTGTTTTAACTTTGCGTCTATGGTGGCCATAAAAGCCTAAAATTCTTAGATATCTGTCGCCACGAGTGACAAAAAATACTTTCATATCAGTTTTACTGTCAATCAAAAATGGCATCATTTGTTGTAAATAAGCCCGTTTATTGGCTTTTTATTTTTTGCTTTAAACTAAAATCTCGCAGCTCGAAGCTGTGTTTAATAGGAGGCCACTTGGCTGTTACTTGGTTTAATGATTTTTACAAACTCATCGCAAATTCACCTTTAAGTCATTGGTTAGAAGTGCTGCCGGCTCAAATTGCTACTTGGCAAAAAGAGCAGTTACACGGTGATTTTACTAAGTGGGTAAAGTTACTAAACAAGCTACCTGAAACATCCTGCCAATCGATTAATCTGCAAAATAAGGTGGAGTTTGGAAACGCTGCTGATATCAGTGATTATACCCAAAAACAAATAGTCGGTTTGCTCAAACAATTTATGCCTTGGCGCAAAGGGCCATTTCATGTAAATGGTATTCATATCGATACTGAGTGGCGATCCGACTGGAAATGGGACAGAGTGCAACCTCACATTCAGCCCCTTAAAGATCGTTACGTTTTAGATGTAGGCTGTGGCAGCGGTTACCATATGTGGCGTATGCTTGGCGAAGACGCAAAGATGGTGGTAGGGGCTGATCCATCCCAGCTATTTTTAATGCAATTCCAAGCCATTAAACACTTCAACTCCGATCCACGGATTCACCTATTGCCGGTAGGCATCGAACAATTACCTGAACTCAAAGCCTTTGATACAGTGTTTTCCATGGGAGTGCTATATCACAGGCGCAGCCCCATCGACTTTTTATACCAGTTAAAAAATCAACTCCGTAAAGGTGGCGAATTAGTGCTGGAAACCTTAGTGGTAGAAGGTAATGAGCAAACCGTGTTTATGCCCGGTGAGCGGTATGCGCAAATGCGCAATGTATGGTATTTGCCCAGTACCGCCGCATTAACGTTATGGATGCAAAAAGTAGGGTTTAAGAATATTCGAGTAGTGGATGTCGCACCCACTTCATTAGAAGAACAAAGAGCAACCGAATGGATGGACAGTCAGTCTTTAGTCGACTTTTTAGATCCAATCGATCAAACAAAAACCATTGAAGGATACCCTGCCCCGCTCAGAGCAGTATTGGTGGCTGAGTGTTAATTTGAATTAGCCTTTAATATTTGGAAGTGAAAAAGTCACAAGAAAACAAGATCCTGTGTTATTTAATACTAATGTTCCTTGATATTTTATTGCGATAGCGTCAAGGATGGATAAGCCTAACCCTGCACCATGGGTTTCTCCTTTGCGCCAGAAACGAGAAGTTAAATGAGGAATATCTGCTTGGCAAACATTACCCGTGTTGCTAACCGCAATTTTAATTCCTTCAGAGCTAGATTCAGCCAAGAATATTACCTCAGTTTTAACCGGACTATATTTCAAGGCGTTTTCTAGTAGGTTTCTACACACTATAGCTAGCAGCGGTTGGGCGATAAATTTGATGACATGCTCGTCTATAATGTTATAGGTTATCCGGTTTTCATCACTCTCAAATTCACGTTGGATTTGATCAATTAGCGAGCTTAATCTCCAAGAAGTAATAGGGTTTGTTTGTTTTTCTGATTCTACACGGGCCAAAGCAAGTAAATTTTCTAAGATAGAATTTAACCGTTGGGCACTGAATTTTGCTTGTGACAACGCTTTTTCTCGTCCTTCGCCAGCCGAAAGTTCTGCCAGTTGAATTTGCGCTAAAATGCCTGCTAATGGTGTTCTCAGTTCGTGGGCTGCGTTATTAGTAAATTGCTGTTCTCGCTTCATTCCTTCAGACAAGCGCCCCATCAAAGCGTTTTGACTAGAGACTAGGGGTTGTAGTTCTTGAGACGGTTTATCCAACTGCACAGGCGATAAGTCAGTACTACCGCGTTTTTCCACGGCAACAGCAAGCTTTTTAATAGGTAACAAGCCTCTGCCAATTGCTATCCAAAGCAAGGACAAAGATGCCAAAAGTGCAATGGCAGGTGGGATAATAGTACTTTCTAACAGTCTAAAGCCTAGGGATTCTCTTTCACTGATTTTATCTGCAATAGTAATGACGATATTGTTGGTTTTAAGGGTATAAGTACGCCATTGACCATATTCTGAACTTAAAAAACCGAATCCGTCACTCAGAGCTGTATTTATCGGCAGTGAGTGAGTATTGCTGCTGGCTATGACCGTTCCATGTAATGAGCTAATTTGACAGGATAAACCTTTGGCATTGCCTAATTCGTTTCCTTGCAAAATAGAAGGAACAATTTGTCCTAATTCGTTTTTAGGAACAGTCGCTAGAATATTGCTTAACATAGCGGCAGTGGACTGCAGGCGCTGGTCTAAAGCCATGTCTAACTCGCTGCGCAAGCCAGTAATCAACCAAAAGCTCGATACTAACCAAAAACCGAGAAAAACCGCGGCTATTAATAAGGTCAGTCGTAAACGTAAACTCATAATGAAGTCACTGCAATTTTACCTAACCTGAAACCAAAACCTCGCACGGTTTCAATTGCTTTGCTTCCTAATTTTTTACGTAAATTAAAGATATGCACATTTAACGCGTTGCTTGCTACATCATCTGAGACGCCATATAACACATCTTTTAATTGGTTTTCAGTGAGTATGCGTTGTGGATTATTCAAAAAAGTGGCTAATAACAAATCCTCACTGCGAGAGAGTGACAAGTGCAGGCCATTTAACACAGCACAGCGCTGGTCAACATCATAACTAAGCCCACCATGCTCAATTAGGTTTGATAGTCTGTTGGTTGCACGCCGCTGTAGACTAATCAGCCTTGCTAATAGTTCGCGAAGATCAAAAGGTTTCAGCAGGTAATCATCAGCGCCATTTTTTAATCCAGCCACTTTGTCATCAATGTCGTCTCTGGCAGTAAGAATTAAAACAGGTAAGGCATGGCCATGACGACGTTGCCGAGTAAGCCAGTGTATGCCATCTCCATCAGGTAGGTTGAGGTCAAGAATACACAGATCAAAATGACTTGATTGTAAAAAAGTGTCTGCTGAGCTGAGTGAGCTAACGTGTTCAATTGCCATGCCTTGAGTGGTTAAATATGTCACTACTGCATCTGCAATGACTGCATCATCTTCAACTAACAAAATATGCAAACCTGCATTCCCCTTAGAACATTTTATTTGGCTCAGAGGATACAGTGGGATACTCACCCTGGACAAGCAAATAAAGTCCATTAGTAAATTTAAAACAAAAATTTCTGGGTCTTAATATTCGCTTAATCTTGCTACATCACCCTATAGTGGTGAATTACAAATCGCGGACAACAAAAACCTTATGTTAAGTATTTCAATCGGACCATTCGCTGTGGCTATATCTATGCTGATTACCATAGTAGCCATCGCTGTGTTCTGGATTATGACTCACTGGCTTTCTCGAAAAAGTGAGGAAAGTGCCAAAATAAAAGATGGGTTTATCAGTGCAATTATAATAGGTTTTATTGCCGCCAGAGTGACATTTGTTGTACGGCTTTGGTCTGAGTACCAAGAAAATATGTGGCAGATTTTAAACCTTAGAGATGGCGGATTTATTCCCTATTACGGCTGGATGATTGGCATTTTAGTATTAATAGCTTTGTCTCGCGGAAATCGCGCCTTTACCAGAGTTTATTTGATTGCCAGCGTTGCGGCATTTTGCGTAGTTGTCCCTATGTATTATACCGCGAGCTACTACAGCGGTGGCATTACTATCCCTGATACCCCTGTTCGCGACAGTGCAGGTGAGTCAATCAACCTACAAACGTTTCAAGGAAAACCATTGGTCATTAATTATTGGGCGACTTGGTGCCCACCTTGTCGCAAAGAAATGCCAGTATTGGAAGCGGCGCAGAAACAACACTCGTCAGTGACATTTTTATTTGTTAATCAGGGAGAAGATCCTATGACGGCCAAAAAGTTTTTTACTTCTCAAGATTTGGATATAAAAAATGTTTTTTATGATCCTGCCAGCCAGTTAAGCCGTGCATCAGGGGCCGCAGGTCTACCTACCACCTTATTCTTTGACGCTACTGGAAAACTGGTAGACAGCCATATGGGTGAGTTGTCAAATGCCAGCCTTGCCCATTATCTGCAGTTACTTAACAAAAATGACAATCCACAAAAGGCAATTCCATGAAATTTATTATCCTAGTTACTTTTTTAACCATTGCTCCCTGGGCGTTTGCCCAAAAGAGTGCCCTACCTGAGCCACTTGACTTACTCATTCAACAAGGCGGTGAAATCGTCGAGCAATTCGATGCGCCAGCTGGTATGCAGGGGTATATTGCCGACTTTCGCGGGCAGGTGATGACGCTTTATGTGACATCCGATGATAAATATATGTTTACCGGCGCTATGCTAGATGCACAAGGCAATAACTTAGGTGAACAAGCAATTCAGGCATACTTGAGTGGGCCTAAAAGTATCAAAGACTGGAATCAGTTAGAAACCAGTCACTGGATTTTGGATGGTTCACCCTCGGCAAAACGCATAGTTTATACCTTTACCGATCCTAACTGTCCCTATTGCAAAAAGTTTTGGCAAAGTGCACGACCTTGGATTGATTCAGGTCAAGTGCAGATCCGTCATATTTTAGTGGGTATTTTAAGGGCTGACAGCCAGCAGAAAGCAGCAGCAATTTTAGCCGCTGAAAAACCATCCGTAGCATTGGCTGAACATCTAGTTGGAAAACTGCTTCCTAAACTTAAATCTTTGCCTGAACACTCAGCTGACATAAGAAACAAGTTGATGGAAAATCATCAAATCATGATGGGTATGGGTGTCTCTGCAACTCCTGCCACCTTTTATCAGGATGAGACAGGTGTTGTGCAAAAACAAATGGGCCTTCCTCCCGAAGCAATGATGCCGAAAATATTAGGGTCGCTAAAAGACAAATAATTGCCATCACCAATAAATAGCCTTTACGAAAACTCACAATCTTAATCTGAATTTAATCCAGACTTATTAAAATGCTTATCAATAATCAAGATAATAAACAAAGCTTGGCGGACCTTCATTTGGTCCATCAGTGCCAAATAAAAAAGGTGTGAAATCAGTGTGGATAGTTAAATTTGCTTTGGCTAAGCGTTATACCATTGGCGCGTTAGTTTTATTGTTATTGTTAGTGGGCGGACGGACGATGCAACAGATGTCTACGGACATCTTGCCATCAATAGACATACCCTATGTCAACGTTATGTGGGCTTACCCAGGACTCAGCGCAGCTGACATGGCGTCAAAGGTTTCATCGTTCAGTGAAATCGCAATCATGAACAATGTCGATGATGTTAAGCAGGTTACATCAGAAAATGGTAACGGCTATTCCTTGATCCGAGTCGAATTTCATCCAGACGCTAAACTAGAGATGGCGTTGACGCAGATTACTGGGGTTTCACAAACCATCTTAAAACGTCTACCGTCTGGCATGACACCCCCTTTAGTGGTGAATTACACCACCTCCAGTGTGCCGATCCTGCAGTTGGCCATATCCTCTAATACCATGAGTCAATCACAATTGTATGATTATGCGCGTTTAACACTGAGGAGACAGATACAGTCAATTCCCGGATTACGTTTAAGTTTGCCCTTTGGTGGAACGCCCAGACAGTTGATGATTGATATTGACCCTGATCGTTTACAGTCTTATAGGCTTACGGCCAAAGATGTTGCTCAAGCCATCTATGAACAAAATGTCACCTTACCTTCAGGGATTTTACGAGAAGGTAAAATGGCTTTCACCGTATCAACCAATGCCAGTCTGGTGGATGTCAGCGAGTTTGAATCCATTCCTATAAAATATACAGATGGCGCTTTGATCCAGTTGCGAGATGTGGCACAGATCCGTGATGGTGGAGCGGTAGCAACAAGTATGGCTAGAGTCGATGGACAGGCCGGTGTTTTAGTATCTGTGCTTAAACTAGGGCAGGCATCAACCGTTGATATCATTAGTGAAATTCAGCGCCGCTTACCGAAAATCCGAAAAAACATGCCATCTGGGCTTAGTATTACGCCTATTTTTGATCAGTCTAGGTTTGTTCTAGCTTCACGTGATGCTGTATTGATAGAAGCCTTGCTGGTGGCATTTTTGGTCGCAGTTGTGGTGTTATTGTTTCTGGGTAGTGTGCGCAGTACGTTAATCGTTTTAACATCAATTCCTCTGGCTTTGTTAGCCTCATTAAGTGGATTGATTGCACTAGGTTATACCCTTAATCTTATGACTCTCGGCGGTCTAGGGTTGGCCATTGGCATACTGGTGGATAATGCCCTAGTAGAGATTGAGAACATTAACCGAAATATTGACAGTGGTAAGTCAGTTAGAAAGGCGGTTATTGACAGCGCAAGTCAGGTGGTTTTTCCTGAACTCGTTTCCACGTTAAGTATATGTATCGTACTTATCCCTATCTTTTTGCTGGGAGGGGCAAGTTCTTATGTGTTTGAACCATTAGCCCTAGCGGTATTGCTTGCTATGGTCGCGTCGTTCTTATTGTCGCGTACGTTGGTTCCCACACTTGCCTTTATGTTGTTGCCAGCAGAGCGTCTACATCGCGCCGCACATAGTTCAAGATTACAGCGAGTACATCAGCAAATCGAACAAAAACTTGAGCGAGTTATCGGCAAACATACTGCCAATATCGAAAAGCTGATGTCTTACCGACGCAGCGTTCTTGTATCAACATTCATAATCGCTACTTTGCTGGTGATCGCTGCAATCTCTACCTTAGGCAAAGATTATTTTCCAAAATCTGATGCTGGTGGCATTCGACTGCACCTACGGGTAGAAAATGGCAGTCGACTCGAAGAAACAGCCAGTAAGTTTGCCAATGTTCAGCGATTGATCCGGGATGTGATCCCCGCTCAGGAAATTCAGACGATTGTAGAAAATATCGGTCCACCGGATCCCATTAATCGTAGTTGGATAAGTACTATGATCAGCACGTCCTCTGAAGGTGAGTTGCTCATTCAATTGACGCCGGAACATGCTCCCACTGATGACTATATTCGCAAGATAAGGCAGCAACTAGAAACGCTATACCCAAGCTATGGGGTACTGTTTCGACCGGCAGATATTATCTCACAAACACTTAATGGTACGGCGGACTCTGCAATTGAAGTGAATATCACGGGCCGAGATATAAAAGGCAATACCCAGCTTGCCAAAAAACTGATAAATGAACTTGAGTCTGTTCAAGGGGTGGTAGATGTAATGATTGCACAAGTTACAGCCTGGCCGGATGTGTACATTAATGTTGACCGTATTCGTGCTGCACAATTGGGCGTTAGCATTGCTGATATTAGTCAGGCACTGTTAGTCAGCTTAAGTTCCAGCGCGACCTATTACCCTAATAGTTGGGCTAACAAAGGTATGAGTTACATTGTTGCAGTTCAGATCCCTCCTCACCGTATGGATTCTTTAGAATCCCTGTTAAACATTCCGATAAAATCTAGCTCTGAAGGTAACGTCTTATTACGCAATGTTGTAGAGGTAAAAGAGCGAACTCGCCCAGCCAAAGTTGAACGCCAAATGCTTGCCCCTGTGGTGAGTATTTTGGTTGGCGTAGATAAGCGGGATTTGGGCGGGGTATATGATGATGTAGCCGCAGTGATTGAACAATTCAGCAGTGAGCTAAAGCCTGGCAACGCCATTTCCATAGATGGACAGGCAAAAGATATGTTAGATGCCTATAAAAACCTCGCCATGGGAATGATTATGGCGGCGCTGTTAGTTTATTTACTTATGACTATCAATTTTCAATCCTGGGCGCTGCCTTTAGTTGCTCTTAGTGCTATGCCTCTTGCCATTACTGGCGCACTTCTGGCGCTTGTTGTGACCCATACTCCTCTGAGTGTTTCGGCATTTATGGGCATGATTATGGTCATTGGAGTGACTACGGCCAATAGTGTGCTGGTCGTCAGTTTCGCGAGAAATGAAATGCTGTTGAATAAGTCAGCCAAATTAGCAGCCTTAAGTGCCATTCAAACTAGGTTCAAGCCGGTTTTGATGACAGCAACAGCGATGCTTATGGGAATGATACCTATGGCGTTGGCGTTAGGCAAAGGGGCGGAACAAAACGCCCCATTGGCCAGAGCTGTTATAGGCGGCTTATTACTAGGCACGCCCACCACTTTAACCTTAGTTCCCTTAATACTTAGTTTACGCAAAAAATCTCTTTTTAAAGACTGTGAGGAAAATACTCTTGTTTAATGTACAGCTAAAAATGCCGATTAATTTGATTTGTGTTAGTGCTTTACTACTCATATCTGCACACTCTGTGGCAGACCCACTGGCAGCCTTTACAAATAGCGCGAGTTCGACTCCGCCAACTTCAGTTGGGCAATTACAAACAGCCGAGCTAGAAATTGTCAGTAACGAAAAAGTAATAAGTTTGCCTACCTTGTCCTTACCAATAAAATCGGCAAAATTATTCTCCCGTATTACCGGGTTTATCAAAACCCGTTTTGTCGATATTGGGGATAAGGTAAAGAAAAATGAATTGTTAGCAATCATCGATGAGCCGCAGATTAAAGCGCAAGAGAATGAAATTTTGGCTGATATTGACCAAGCTAAGGCTCAACTTGAATTGGCGCAATTAAATGATCAGCGGGCGGAGCGTTTAGTCGCTGACAATTTGATCAGCCAAGCGGAGCGAGACAGGCTGCGTATTCTGCGAATACAAGCAACAGCCAGAATAACCAGTTTGCAGGCACAACTGCAGGAAAATCTGGCTCGACAAACATTTCTGGAGATACGGGCTCCGTTTGATGGAGTTATTGTTGATAGGGATCTCGAGGTCGGTGATCTTGTCACTGCAGATATTACCCGAGATTCTCGCACCCTGTATGAGATTGCCAATACTCGGCAAATGCGCCTTAGTATTCATGTTCCGCAAAATGACATTAGATATATCGCCACTGGTGATGAGGTCAACGCCACGTTTACTGGCTACCAAAACCTTAAGATAAAAGGCCGTATTAGTCGTTTGTCACATGCTGTTAATGTACAATCAGGCACCATGTTAGTGGAAGCGGAATTTGATAATAGTGTCTACGACTTGCCGTCGGGATTGCGAGGCATAGTGTCACTTAATATCTATTCTGATCCAAACAGAAATCAGATTTTTAAAGCGCCACTTTCTGCTCTTAGTTACCACAAAGGGCACGATTCAGTAGTTGCTGTTAAAAACGGAGAAATAACATTTCATCAGGTTGATATTGTCGCTAAAACACAAAATAATGTGCTGCTAAGTGGCAAATTAGCTGAAATAGGTAAAGTTGTTTTGAATCCCAATGCCTTGTTGATCGAGGGAGGTTAAGCTGGACACCTCTAAGCTAGCAGGTGATGATTTAGCGCAGCAGTTAATCAATAATTAGGCTTATCAAAAGTAGCAGTATGATGCCTGTTGTGAAGATACAAATTAAAATTGGAAGACCAAAAAACATTTGGCCTTCACCGACTAACCCAAATAGGGGTAATAAAGCTAGGGATATAAAGATTGCTAGGCTTAATAAGTTGCTCCTTCAATACTTCCAAAATAGCAGCCTAATTTTTCGTTTAAGACTTAATCATTCATGTCCATTAACACTTATTAGATTTTGCTATTGGGCAAGGTAAGTTTTAACACTGTCAAGCTTACGAGAAATTTCGCTATAAAAACAGCTATACACCTCATGCAAAACATACATATCATACTGTTTGTTACTAGCGCGTTCACCAGTTTAATAAAATCAATAAATAAATACATCAATATTCTGATCTTGATTTATCTGTTCTTGTTGGCTGAATAGTAGGGTTTTTAGTTTATCAAACAGGCCAGCCTTTCTAATAAGTTATCGGTACTCATTGATAGCGTTTCCTAATTTATTTAACAAAAACTCTAGTGACTCGTTTCGGCATCCGCGTAACCAATTCATACCCTATGGTGTCAGCCCAGATTGCCACTTCGTTTGCAGATAACGCCTTACCCCATAACAGGGCGTTATCACCAATTTGGACATTAGCCAGATCAGTCACATCTACCGAAATGAGATCCATCGAGACCCTGCCTGCCAGTGGAGCCCGATGCCCATTTATCAATACTGGTGTACCAGACTTTGCGCTACGCGGATAACCATCACCATAACCGACTGCAACGGTGGCGATAACAGATGGGCGTTGCGCTGTCCACGTGCATCCATAACCAACCGATTCTCCGGCTGAAATTTCATGCAAAGCTATCACTTGTGACTCAAAGTCCATGGCTGGGATAAGCTTCTTGGCTGCATCGATAGAGTCAGTAAAAGGACTTAACCCGAACAACATGATCCCTGGTCGATTCCAATCCACTCTGGTTTGAGGCCAAGCTAACAACGCAGCAGAGTTAGCCATACTCAGTTCCACTTTTTGGCTGGTATTAGCAACAGTGGGCTGAATACAGTTTTCAAAGCGACTAATTTGTTTAGTAGTATGGGCCCCACCCACATCATCGGCATGGGCAAAGTGTGTCATTAAAACAATATTTTTGACGTTCGCCGATGCCGCCAACTTAGCGTACATAGATTCAAGCTCTTGGGGTGAAATCCCTAATCTGTGCATACCCGTATCGATTTTTAACCAAACATTTACTGGTGTTTCAAGTGTAGCCTTAAGTAGTTGTTCTAATTGCAATTTACTATGCACAACAAATTCACATTGATGAGCATTCGCTGCCTTTAATTCAGCTTTATCAAAACAACCTTCAAGTAACAAAATCGGTTTGCTCAAACCGTTTTCTAGCAACACCAAGGCTTCCTCTAGACAAGACACAGTAAACATTTCAACTTGTGGCTCTAATGCTTTAGCTACCTCTACCGCTCCATGTCCATAGGCATCGGCCTTTATGACGGCAACAGTTTTAGAGTGGGGAGCAATAGTTTGCGCCAAGCGGCAATTCGCCTGAATAGCGGCTAAATCAATATTAATTTTGGCAGGTCGAGACATACGGCTTATTTACATTCCAGCTAGTGTGAGGAGAGTTGCTTTAATAATTGTGTCTGTTCGCAGAGTACAAGGTTTGTGCAAGTAGCCAAATATCGCCGACTTTACCATTGCCTACAGGTTTTCCGTCTAGCTCTATCACTGGCGCTATATCTTTACTTGAACTGGTTATCCACAACTCATCGGCGGCACGCACCTCGTTCATACTGATGACTCTTTCTTCTACTTGTAATGTGCCATCTTTACGCAAAATATCTAATAACATATGACGAGTAATACCGGGCAATAATTGATTATCCAACGGAGGGGTGATCACCACTTCGTTTTTCACGATAAACACATTACAAGCACTGGCTTCTGTTAATTCGTTGTGATAATTATACAAAATGGTTTCATCTACTCCAGCATCTTGGCCTTGTTGAAAGTGCATAACATTACCTAACAATGAGGTGGATTTAATTTGGCAACGTTTCCAGCGCAAATCTTCGGTGCTAGTTACCCGATATTGTTTAACACTTTGCTTATCTGCAACCGTTGCCGCTGGAATAGCAAAAGCATAAGCAAATACTGTTGCTTGAATATCGTTGGGGTAAGCATGGAATCGTTTAACATCTGCGCCACGACTCACATGGAAATATAGTCCAAGATTACCCTTGCCGTTTTTTTCAATCAGGGTTTGCGCCATGTCACGCCAATCATTAACACTCATGTTTAACTTAATGCCAATGGCATCAAGTCCATTTTGCATGCGTTCAATGTGTAAACCAAAGCCGACTAACTTAGCATTATAGGATGGCACCACTTCATATATGCCGTCACCAAACAGAAAACCACGATCCATAGGCGATATTTTTGCTTCAGACATAGGTATAAATTGACCATTTAAAAATACAATGTTGTTATCGTCAGCCATAACGCACCAAATAAAGAAGAAGGAGTAATTGTTAGCCTAATTATGCCATGAATATACTAGGGGCTGTTGAACTTTCATATGTCACCGAGATTTTCCTCAAAATGTACTTAATCAAGGCGAAACTTGTGAAGTTTGGCCATCCAAATAAATGACCTCAGTCTCGGGGATATATGAAAGATCAACAGCCCCTAATCCATTTAACAAAAAACAAATAGTTTTTATATTTCTTACCCTATTGGTCAGTTACAATATCGATATAATTTCGTTAAAGATAATCAGCAAAACATGTCGCAAGTTGGAAAGTTCAATACCCTAGAAGTCATCAATGAAGTGCCTTTTGGATTCTATCTAGACGCAGGCGATAAAGGTCAAATTTTACTCCCTACTAAAAATGCGCCCTTAGGTTGTAAACTAGGGGATATGGTGAATGCGTTTATTTATCATGATAGCGATGATCGTCTTATCGCCACCACCAGACGTCCCAAGGTTTATGTTGATCATTGCGCCTATTTAAAAGTGGTCAGTGTTACTAATGTTGGCGTGTTTTTAGATTGGGGCTTAGAAAAAGACCTTTTAGTGCCATTTAGCGAACAAGATTATCCCATGTCTGAAGGGGTATCGTATGTGGTTTATGTGTTCTGTGATGAAGAAACGGGGCGACTTGCGGCATCCACCAAGCTCAAAGATTTTTTGTATGAAGAGTCGAGTGAAGAAGGCGGCACCTTCGAGGCGAAGCAAGAAGTTGAAGTGTTAATATGTGGGCAGACAGATATGGGCTACAAGGCCATTATCAATGGCTCACACCTTGGTTTGATATTTAGAGACGAAGTTTTTCAGCCCATTAAAATAGGCCACTCTTTAAAGGCCTATATCAAACGTATACGCGAAGATGGCAAAATTGATTTATGTTTTCAGTTTCATGATCCTACTGCCCGCAACACCTTGGAAGAACAGATAATAGAAGACTTAATTGCCCATGATGGATTATCTACCTTAACCGATAAAAGTTCCGCAGATGAGATTTCGAAACGTTTTAATGTCAGTAAAAACGTGTACAAAAAAGCAATTGGATCGTTGTTTAGGCAAAAACGTATCTTGTTAGATAAAACAAAAATAACATTGGTTAAGAAGTAGAAAACTATGAAAGCAACGGTTAGTTGGCAAGAAAACCTACGATTCACTTGTAAAACAGATACTGGTCATACCCTTGATCTAAACGGTAATGGTGAAACCATGTCTCCAATGGAGTCAGTGTTGCTGTCTGTAGGTGCATGTTCGTCTATCGATGTGGTCGATATCCTTAAAAAATCAAGAAAACAGGTTGATGATTGTGTTTGTCAACTTGATGCCAAAAGAGCAGAGGAAGCGCCACGCTTTTTTACTGCCATCCATGCTCACTACATTGTCAAAGGTGAAGATTTGACTGAAAAAAATGTAGCCAGAGCCGTACAATTATCTGCAGAAAAATATTGTTCAGTGATGTTGATGTTGGCTGGAAATGTTGAGATTACAACCAGTTTTGAATTAATTTAGAGCAACAAGCTAGCAGCTGATTGCTCTAAACTTCAATCAGCTTTTAAAACTGCGCAAATGCCTGTTCAAAATCAGCAACAATATCGTCTATATCTTCAATACCAATCGACATTCTGATCATATTGTCATTAACTCCCATGTCATGTCTTTGCTGTGCGCTACATTCAAAATAGATGGTAGAGGCAACGGGTAAGGCTAAGGTCCGAGTATCACCTAAATGGGTGGCACAGATCACTAAGTTTAAAGCATTTAAAAATTGAATAGGGTCGATATTATCAGCTAAATCCAAGCTCAATATCCCGCCATAACCGTCGAAATATTCTCTGGCTAAGTAGTGCTGTGGATGATCAGCTAAACCCGGGTAATACACCGCCGACACTTTTTCGTGATTATGTAGATAAGACGCCAAACGCATAGCATTCTCGCAAACTTTGTCAATACGTAGTACTAAGGTTTCTAAGCCAATTGAAATAGCGTGAGCTGAATCTGGTGATAACGTCCCGCCCATGTCTCTAAGACCTCGTTTTCGGATTTGGGTGAGGCCCCATTGGGTTTTATCGAGCCCGCGGTACATGGGCAAAATATTCTCAAAACTACTCCAATCAAATAACCCAGTATCTATTACTGCACCCCCTAATACGTTGCCATGACCAGCAATATATTTTGTAAGAGAACTTATGGTTAATGAAGCTAAAACTGAATTAGCATCAAAAACATTGGCAGGCGTCATGGTATTATCGACTAAAAACAGGGCTTTTTTAGACTCACATAATTGCCCAATAGCGCGTAAATCTGCCACTTGGGTAACGGGGTTGGCAATAGTTTCTAAATAAACCGCTTTAGTGTTGGTTTTAAATGCCGCTTTCACATTCTGCACGTCAGTCACATCCACGAAACTTAGCTGAATGCCCAGACCTTGCATAGTTTCGGCAAAACTGCGGGTATTACCAAACAAAAAATGACTAACAATCAGATGATCGCCCGCTTTAAACAAGCTCAACATAGTGGCTGCAATGGCCGCCATGCCGCTTGCAAAGGTAATAGCCCCTACTCCGCCTTCTAAATGAGTAAGAATATTTTGTAGCGCAACATTGGATCCTGAAGACGAGCGAGAATAGACATGCCCTGCTTTTTTACCCTGAAAAACATCCACCAAATCTTGGGCATCTTTATATTCAAACAACACTGAATTATTAGTGGCCTGGTGTACGGCACCACTTTCAGGTGTATTCAACAACCTGTCTGCATGCACCAAACGGCTAGTAAAACCTTTATTTTTCAATCTCTTTCTCCACAGGGGGAACAACATTAGTGATCATTTTTTCAGGGTATTTACCTTGGGCTTTTTTGAAGTGTAGATAAATCCTATTGAGCTCATGCTGAGTATTGTCGCTTATATTATGCATTGGACCAAACTCGATAAGTTTTTTCTTATAATCAAAGGTTACCAATAACACTGGCACATTGGCTTTGTGGGCAATATGTAGAAAACCGGTTTTCCAAGGAGATATCGGACTACGCGTGCCCTCTGGCGCAAGGCACAACACCATACTTTCGGCTTTACGCATCTTTTCGGCCATAGCATCAACCAAACCATGTTTTGTGCTGCGCTCTATAGGAATGCCACCAAAACGCCGCAAAAAACCACCAAAAGGGGGGATAAAAATACTGTGTTTGCCAAAAAATGAAATTTTTAAGCGCAAGTTAAATGCAACGGCTATTCCCAGCACAAAATCCCAGTTAGAGGTATGTGGCGCAATCGCAAGGATCATCTTTGAACAACAAGGAAAAGTGCCGCTGTAAGACCACCCCATCAACTTTAATACAGTTGTACCTAACCATTGACTAAATTTATTGCCTATTCTAGGTACATGTTCACAAAGAAAAGGCGTATTTACGCTATCAAGCATTTCATTCTTGGCTTGTGCAATTTAAACTAGGTGAATGGTCGCTCATGTAATCTATTTTGTCGAGTGTAAGCAGAATGTTAACTGACTGGCTGATTTTGATAACCCCGCCAAGGTGGCCCCACTAATTTTAATTGTCATTGGAACACAAATTTTGAGAATTTTACTATTTGTGTTGTCTATGTTCTGCGCGCTTGCACATAGTCAACAAACTGCCCAAAACTTATTTGGGCAATATCGCACTGCGCTGTATCAAATAAAAATAATAGAATTAGAGTCAGGCAATAAATCATCTATTGGATCTGGTTTTCAAATCGATGCATTGGGTAATTTGGTGACGAATTATCATGTGGTATCTGAATATGTGTATAACCCCGATAAATACAGAATTGAATATCTGGCACATGATGGCTCAGAGGGACAACTGCAACTGGTTGATGTGGACGTAGTTAATGACTTAGCCTTAGTCAGAAAGATGGCGCTATCGGAACAAGAAAGTGCTTTTCCTATTGCTCAGTCTCTACCAGCACAAGGCAGTGCTATTTATTCTCTCGGTAATCCCCATGACTTAGGCATGATAGTGGTGCCAGGTACATTTAACGGATTAAAGCAAAGCAGCTTTTACCAACGTATTCATTTTACCGGTTCGATAAACCCAGGCATGAGTGGCGGGCCTGTGGTCAATGCTCTCGGTGAAGTGATGGGTGTCAATGTGGCAACAGCGGGCAATCAAATTGGTTTCCTTATTCCTTTGGCAAAAATTATTGAGCTGTTAAATAGTCAAGATGCACAAGTGTTAAAAAATGCACAGTTAAAACCTCGCATTCAAGAACAATTATTAGCTAATCAAAATAAACTCTTTTCCTTGTTAGATAACCATACTTGGGAAACCAGTGAATTAGGGGAAGCCATGGTGCCTTCGAAGATAACCGACTTTATCTCATGCTGGGGCGGCTCTAATACCAAGGATAAAGAGGCATTATATTTATCGGTAGAAAATCGTTGTCAGTTAGATGAACAAATATATTTGCACAACGGCTTACGCACCGGCGGACTTGAACTTGAGTTTGAATGGTTAGACGGTAAATCCTTGGGCGAACATCGCTTTTATAATTTCTATTCACAAAGTATCACTGGTGCAGGTGCGGGTAATAATGCGTCAAAAACAGATGTTACCAATTTCCGCTGTCAGCAAGATAAAGTCACTAATATCAATGGTGTGACTAACAAAACAGTGTTGTGCTTACGGGCGTACAAAGAATTCGAGCAACTCTATGATGTACTTTTTGTAGCAGCCACACTAGATCATAGCCAACAAGGTTTGATTAGCCATTATACATTGGCTGGAGTAAGTAAAGAGTCTGCTTTAGTATTCACTCAGAAATTTATGGACGCAATAGCATGGCAATAGTTTTAGAACTGCTCTCTCGAAAAAACATCCCACTTAAACATTATAAATTTGAACAAGACTATGTGTGCGTAGGGCGTGATTTTAATAATGACTTACGGTTAGACGACCCTTATGTCTGTCCCAGTCACATGTTGGTGGCCATCGATCCAGAATCTGGCAAACTAATAGTCAATGATTGTCAGTCGACTAATGGCATCAAGGTAAACAATAAATTCGTCAGGCAAGCTACCCTTAATTCTCATGACATCATTAAAATTGGTCGTACACGCCTCAGGATAATAGATACAAAAGTGCCTTTAGCTGAAGCCATTCCATTAAGCGAATTGGAAGAAAACCTTAGCTGGTTAAACCAAAGTTTTTTAGCCATTTGTTTATCCTTTGTTTGTTTGAGCTTTTTATTACTCTCAAAATACTTGGGTAGCGTGCAAGAGTTTAATTTGATCAAAGCACTTCCCTCAGAGTTAGGGCAATTGGCGGTTTTCTCTTTGTGGCCTTTGAGCTTCGCGATTTTAGCCAAAGTCGTCAAGAAGGAAAGTCATATCGTCAGTCAATTCAGTCTCACATGGTTACTAGTTTTACTGGCCAACGGGCTGATTTTATTGGAAAAAGTAGCAATTTTTAATATTCATCCTGGGTCATGGTTTACCTGGTTGGAATTGATCATATTTGCTGTTGTTATAGGAGGTTTCATCTGGTTAAGCTTATTTATTGCGTTTCATCAAACCAATCATAGGCGCAATATCATTGCATGTTCGATGACCTTCATCATACTGGCGCCTATTTATGCCTTGGGCTTTTTAAACACCGATGAATTTAATTCTAGGCCGAGCTACAACCCAGTACTATTACCTCCTACTTACAACATAACATCTGCAATACAAACAGATAAATTTATTGAAAACGCCAACAGCTTGTTTATCCAAGTTGATAAGCTTAAAACGAAATAATCGCTTAGCTGTGGCGTAGAGGGTGTTATGTGTATTTTGTTTGTAGCTGTCAATCAGCATAAAGACTATCCGTTGATCATTGCGGCCAATCGTGATGAGTTTTTCAACCGGGAAACTTCGCAGTCTCATATCTGGGGTGGCGAACAAGGAATTATTGCTGGCAAAGACTTACAAGCGGGTGGCACATGGATGGGGATCAATAACCAAGGCTACATCGCCTCTTTGACCAATATTCGCGATCCGCAAAAAATATGTGCTGATGCAATTACCAGAGGTGAATTAGTCAGTCACTATCTGCAAAAACCAGTAAACAACTACCATCAGACATTAAGCGCCAGCAAAGATAACTACAACGGCTACAACTTATTATTTGGTAAGTGGAATACACTGGCGGTATACAATAATCATTTGGATCAAATACAACAATTAACCGACGGTTATTATGGATTATCCAATGCCAGTCTAAATAGCCCTTGGCCTAAAATTAATAAGGGGGTAGGTAAACTCGAAGAGTACTGTCAAGATGGCCACGATATCAACCCGGATATATTGTTTACACTATTGCTAGATAATAGTTTAGCCGCTGACGAAGATCTTCCGCAAACCGGCGTACCTATTGATTGGGAACGCCGTCTATCGTCAATTTTTATTCTTGGCGATGAATATGGCACTCGCTCCTCCACAGTATTAAAGATCGATAAACAGCAAAATATTCAATGGTACGAACGTACCTATGACAATACGGCAACCTGTACTTCCAGTCAGAGCTTTAATTTCAGTATAAATTAGTCCTAATTTATCTCGAATTTTGTTGTACCAGTGGCATAATGTCCGCCCAACACCTATTCTGCTAATTTACCATTAAGGAACATCATGTTTGAAGTATTGCCCCAGCTTCCTGCCGACCCAATTTTAGGTTTGTCTACTGCATTTAAAGCTGACACTAATCCTAATAAAATTGACTTAGGTGTCGGTGTATATAAAGACGAACAAGGTCACACGCCTATTCTCGATTCTGTGGCCAAAGCACAAACCATTCTTTTAGGTAAAGAAGATTCAAAAAGCTATATTACTCCGCAAGGTGTTCAGGGCTACGTAGATGGTATGTTGCAGCTGATGTTAGGCAAAGACAGCCCAGCTTTGTTAGCTGACCGAATAGCGGCAGTTCAAGCCCCTGGTGGATGTGGCGCATTACGGATCCTGTCTGAATTGATTAAGCGCTGTGATGAAAACCTAACGGTTTGGGTCAGCGACCCAACGTGGGCCAACCACATTCCACTGATTGGTAATGCTGGACTAAAGATCGAAACTTATCCTTACTTTGACAAAGCCAATGCCAGTATAAATTTTGACGCCATGGTTGAATGTCTTGGACAAGTTAAAAAAGGCGATGTGGTGTTATTACACGGTTGCTGCCACAACCCCACAGGTGCGGATCTCACCCAAGAACAATGGCGTGTGGTACTAGAGCTAGCGCAAAAGACCGGCTTTGTTCCTTTTGTGGATACCGCTTATCAAGGTTTTGGTGACGGTTTAGAAGAAGATGCCTACGGCATGCGTTTGTTAGTCAACAACTTGCCAGAAGTGATTATCGCTGCATCTTGTTCCAAAAACTTTGGTTTATACCGTGAACGTGTCGGCATTGCCGTAATGGTTACTGAAAACAGTACAACCCGACAAGCAATTCAAAGCCAAATTCAATCCATAGCCCGTGGCATATACTCTATGCCGCCATCATATGGTGGCGCGCTAGTGGATATTATTTTAAATGACGAAACCTTGCGAAATGAATGGATGGCTGAGGTTGAAGCGATGCGTTGCCGTATGCAAGATCTTCGTTCGCTACTGGTATCAAAAATGAATGAGTACGGTTCAAGCAAAGATTTTGAATTTGTTAAAAAGCAAAAAGGCATGTTTTCATTCTTGTGTATTACGCCAGAGCAAGTGCAAGCTATGCGCGACCAACATAGTGTATATTTTGTAGGCTCTAGCCGTGTGAACATTGCAGGAATTAGCAAATCCAACGTTGATACTTTAGCTAAAGCATTGGTAACTGTTCTCTAGCAATACTTGCAGTTTCCCATAAAAAAACCCGGTATTTATCGGGTTTTTTAGTAAATGGAGAATATCAATCTATTGGTTTTGAACTCTCGACTCTACTTTTAAGTTTTTGACCGGGTCTGAATGTGACCACTCGTCTCGCTTTAATTGGAATGTCTTCACCGGTTTTAGGATTTCTACCCGGGCGTTCATTTTTCTGTCTTAAATCAAAATTACCAAAACCAGATAATTTGACTTGTTCGCCCGATTCTAAGGCTTCGCGCACTTCTTCGAAAAAAGTTTCCACCAGATCTTTAGCATCACGCTTGTTGATCCCAAGTTTTTCAAATAAATGTTCCGCCATTTCGGCTTTGGTTAACGCCATATCGTCAATCCCTCAAAGATGCTTGAAACTTTTGCGACAACCTAGCTAAAATACCATCTACTGTTGCCTGAATGTCGATTTCTTGTAATGTTTTCGTTTTATCTTGTAAAATAAGTGAAATCGCGAGGCTTTTCTTTCCTTGTGCAATTCCCTTCCCTCTGTACACGTCGAACAAGTTTAGGCCAACTAATTGATTTGCGCCAAATTTTTCTATGCAACTCAAGATATCGCCAACTACTTTATCATCGTCTACTACGATTGCAATGTCACGTCGATTCGCCGGAAATTTTGAAATTTCTTGCGCTAAAGGTAGTTTTTTTACCCCCAAAGCATTAATTTCCAACTCAAAGACAAAGCTTCTACCATTTAACCCTAGGGACTTTTCAAACTGAGGGTGAATTGCTCCTATGTATCCTACCAAGGTATCACCGATTAATATTTCAGCACATTGGCCAGGATGTAATGCACTATGACTGGCACTTTTAAAGCGGTAGTCCTCTACACCAGCACAATTAAGTAGATTTTCAACATCAGCCTTTACATCAAAATAGTCAATTGCTCGGGTTGCGTTATCCCAGTTTTCATCGGCAACTAAACCACAGACTACACCGCTGATAACAAGTTCTTGTTTTACACCCGTTTTTTCACTTTTATCTGGAATAAAGCGCAGACCAGATTCAAATAATCTGACCCTGCTCTGTTGACGTTTTTGATTGTAGGATACTGATTGTAATAACCCTGTCCACAAACTTACCCGCATAGTCGACATTTCTGAAGAAATGGGATGAGGTAACTGCAAACCTTGCATTTGAGGAAACAATAAAGATTGAATTTTGGGATCAACAAATGAATAGGTGATGGCTTCTTGGTAATCACTTTCTACCAGAGTATTTTTGAGTTGGTTTAACTGTACTTTTTGCTCTTGATGTTGCGACATTTTCAAACTTGCAACAGGCGCGATATTGGGGATCTGGTTGTACCCGTATACCCTAGCGACTTCTTCAATTAAATCTTCTTCGATACTAATATCAAAACGATAAGGCGGCACACTGATTTGCCATACTTGATTTTCAAAAGAAACGCTAAAACCTAAGCGTTTAAAAATATCTGTGACAGTTTCGGCAGCAATTTCAATACCTACTACTTTAGATAATCGACTGTGCCTTAACATCACCGAACGATCCTTTGGAATAGAAGCGGTATCTATCGCTTCGACGACTGGGCCAGCTTCACCACCTACAATATCAAGCAACAATTGTGTGGCACGCTGCATAGCCATCTGTTGTAACTGAGGGTCAACACCTCGCTCATAGCGATGAGAAGCGTCTGTATGCAGGCCATATTGACGAGCTTTACCCATAATAGCCTCGGGAGCAAAAAATGCACTTTCAAGGAAAATATCTTTACTTTGTTTAGTCACACCTGAGTCAAGTCCACCAAATATACCGGCCATAGCCAAGGCTTTCTTAGAATCAGCGATCACTAGCGTATTGTCCTGAAGTGTGACTTCATTGCCATCAAGCAAGATAAGTTTTTCATCTTGCTCTGCAAAACGCACCACCACATCACCTTCAAGTTTGTTGTTGTCAAATGCATGCATGGGATGTCCCAGTTCTAACAACACAAAATTTGTAATATCTACCACGGGATCAATACTTCTAACGCCAGAACGTCTTAGTTTCTCCACCATCCATAAAGGTGTCACAGCATCTAGATTAATATTCTGAATCACTCGACCTAAATAACGAGGACAAGCTTCAGGAGCGAGCAATTGAATATTGCGGCTATCGGTAATTTTTTCTGTAACAGCGGGAATTTGGAGTTGGTTAACTGTGGTTTGATTAAGTACACCCACTTCACGGGCTAGGCCTTTAATACCTAAACAATCTGCACGATTTGGGGTTAAATCCACTTCAATAGTCACGTCATCAAGCTGTAAATAATCCCTTATATCTTGACCAATGGGTGCATCTGCTGGCAATTCTAAAATACCATCATGGTCGTCAGATATACCTAATTCAGAAAAGCTACACAACATACCAAAGGAAGGTTGGCCCCGTAATTTAGCTTTTTTAATTTTGAAGTTGCCCGGCAACACGGCCCCCACTTTGGCAACTGCTACTTTTAACCCTTGACGACAATTAGGTGCACCGCACACTATATCTAACAGTTCGTCGGCGCCTACATTGATTTTTGTCACTTGTAGTTTATCTGCATCAGGGTGTTGACCACATTCCACTACCTCACCCACAACCACACCTGAAAATTCACCCGCTACCGCTTCAACACCGTCGACTTCTAAACCGGCCATACTCAATTGTTCTGATAACTCATCTGTTGATACAGAAGGGTTAACCCATTCTCTTAACCACTTTTCACTAAATTTCATATTCTTGACCCGACCTAATTAAATTGCTTAAGAAAACGAAGATCGTTTTCAAAGAAGGCACGTAAATCATTCACTTCATAACGCAACATAGTTAAGCGCTCTACGCCCATGCCAAATGCAAAACCTGTGTAGACTTCCGGGTCAATGTTGACCGCTTTAAGCACATTGGGATGCACCATCCCGCAACCCAAAACCTCCAGCCATTTACCATTTTTTCCCATCACATCGACTTCTGCGGAAGGCTCTGTAAACGGGAAATACGAAGGCCTAAAACGTACCTGTAAGTCTTGTTCAAAAAAGTTGTTTAAAAAGTCGTGTAAAATCCCTTTTAGCTCAGCAAAACTCACATTTTTGTCCACCATCAAACCTTCAACCTGATGAAACATAGGTGTATGAGTTTGATCATAATCATTGCGATACACCCGGCCGGGCGAAATGATCCTTAGAGGAGGCTGTTCGACTTCCATAGTTCGAATTTGCACACCTGATGTTTGAGTGCGCAGCATTACATCAGGATTAAAATAAAAGGTATCGTGGTCTGCACGAGCGGGATGATTCGCAGGAATATTTAATGCATCAAAGTTATGGAAGCCGTCTTCTACTTCTGGTCCGGTTTTAACGCTAAAACCCAATTCATTAAAAAAGCTCTCGATACGATTGATGGTGCGAGTGACTGGGTGTAACCCACCTCGACTCAGCCCTCTTCCTGGCAAGGTGACATCTATGGTCTCACCAGCCAACTTCTGATTAAGCTCTTGGGTTTGTAATAACTGCGCCCTAACATGTATCAATTGTTGAATTTTCTGTTTGGCCTGATTGATTTTTTGACCTGCAGCTGGGCGTTCTTCATTTGACAGTTTACCTAACCCTTTAAGTAGTTCGGTCATCCGTCCTTTTTTGCCCATAAAATCAACGCGCACGGTATCAAGAATATTGGCATCTGCTGCGGCATTAATTTGCTCTTCTGCTTCACTAATTATGGCATCAAGATCCATAGTGTCCCCGAATTTGGATTAAAAATATGGCCTTTATTCAACAACTTGGTTTAAGTCTAAGGCGATTTCAAAATAGCCGGCAATTCTACACGAAAGCAACACTTTGAGGCTAGATACAATTGCCATAAAGTCCGTATATTTAACGAATATCTACAAAAAATATTGAAATACCATTTATAGGCTCTAGATATCAGCTATTTATCATTGGAACTTAAGTGTCAAAAGCTATTAAGTAAAACCAAATGGCATAGTTTGCTGCTACTTTTAACTTTAGTGTGCACTAATTGTTTAGATTCAAATAATTATATAAAAAGGGGATTTTGAAACTTGGAAAGAAATAGGGGGATGATCGTCAACACGCAATGTTGAGTAAAAAATAGTGTAACTATTCAGCCTCATAAAAATATATTTTAGCGATCCTAGCGATCATGTTGACTGATCCCGCCAGGATGTCAGACTTGCCTTAATATCACTTTAGTTACTAACCCATGAAGATTGACGGCATCG
>Ga0316209_1001288_pt1 | contig 27763 bp, 22 predicted proteins | sample 6monopyrite_MG_FD_204945 | JGI IMG/M metagenome (GOLD analysis project Ga0316209, IMG submission 204945) | Microbial mat bacterial communities from mineral coupon in-situ incubated in ocean water Damariscotta River, Maine, United States -... | ecosystem: Environmental > Aquatic > Marine >...
GGCGTGAGATTCCACCACATTGGCTTCATCTTGACCTGTGGCAATGTATAAGGATGCTATGCCATTGGCTGAATGTGGGCCGTTATAGGCAGCACCAGCCATTTGTGCGCCAGTGTTAGCTAACACCGATGCACCAGCCAGCATTTTGGTATCGACTTTCATGACGCGGGCTAATACTTCTTTTTTAAGCACTACTTCAGCAATAACCCGCTTGCCCCTGGAGTGCAGCATATTCAGGTGAGAGTGTTTTTTGTCAGTATCCATATTGCCGGATAACATATACATACAAGGGATAGGCGAATTGGCTTTGATCCATTCACAGGCCATTAAGGTTGCCTTACCCACCATGTTTTGCCCAGCAGCATCACCTGTGGTGTAATTAAAACGTAAATACTTAGTCTTAGACACTGACCACTGTTGGATATGTTCGAGCTTGCCTATGCTAGTGGTGGTTTCTGCGGTTGCTTTGATTTTGTCAAAATTTTCTTCTATCCAGTGACCGAAATCTCTCGCTTCCCGTGCATCGTTAAAAATAAAAGCAGGAGCCCGTTGCATAAAACCTTCAACAACAGTGGTTTTGACTCCCCCACATTCATTGATGACTCGCATTCCACGACTATAGCTTGCGACCAATGTGCCTTCGGTGGTGGCTAGAGGAACGTAGAATTCGCCTTTGGCATGTTCACCATTTATTAGTACAGGTCCTGCTACACCAACAGGCATTTGAACTATACCGATAAAGTTTTCGACGTTTCCAGGTAAGACTGCAGGATCGATACTAAATTGGCCTGTATGGGTCAGTTCAGCCCCGGTTTTTTGTTTGATAAATTGTCGGCGGACTGCGGCCATTTCACTAGTATGGTCGTTTTCTGAATTTCGTGGGATGCGGTTATCATCACTCATTAGATATTCCTTCTATTTTATTGTGTGACTTAATTACAATACATATGGCTTGTTTTGAGTTTAATATTCACACGGTTAGCTATAGATGACAAAGGAAATGTGACGGTAAAAACCAAATAGTTAGTATTTTGTTAATGAATGGAGCTACTTAGCTTTGGTGCGGTTATTGGTATCTCGGCTATTTTTAATTATTTCATCGTCTACAGGCATTTGTGTCGTTTTAGCTAAGCGGTCGTAAAGCAAAACATTGACTGTCGCTGCCAAATTCATGCAGCCGATGGTTGGAATATAAACAACGTGGTCACATTGATCGACAACATCTTGTTCGATAGAACCGTCCTCAGGACCAAAGATATACAAGGCGTCCTGTGGATGCTCAAACAGGGGCAGGGGTATCGCTCCTTCCACCAATTCTACCGCTACTTTAGTCAGATGTTTGTCGTTTATGGAGTCAATCACTGCATCTACCTGAGTAACCGCTATTTTGAGATGAGCATTTTTAGTATCGGTACTGAAAGCTTTGGCTCTTGCATAACGCTCACCAGTATAACGGATGCTTTGTGCTTGATAACAACCGGCAGCACGCAGAATGCTGCCCATATTTTGGGGGCTTTTGGGATTGATAATGGCTAAGTGTATTGGCAAGTTACTTTTCCAGAATATTATCGATCTTGATTAACTCTTGTTGAGTAAATTCTAAGTTATCTAATGCCGTTACACAGTCTTCAATTTGGCTGACTTTACTCGCGCCAATAATAGCGCTAGTGACAGCTTGATTATTTAGTACCCAAGCTACTGCCATTTGTGCAAGGGATTGTCCTCTTTGAAGGGCTAGCTCACTAAGTTGAATCACTTTGACAACTTTCTCTTGGCTGATACTGTCTTCGCTTAAATAAATCTGCTCGCTACGTGATGCCCGAGACCCCTGAGGAACACCTTTGAGATATTTATTAGTTAAAAAACCTTGTGCCAATGGAGAAAACACAATCGACCCAACACCTTCTTCCAACAACACCTCTGTTAAACCGTCTTCTATCCATCTATCAAACATATTATAACTAGGTTGGTGAATAAGCAGGGGTGTGCCTAAATCTTGTAATATACGCATGGCTTGTTTGCTATGAACAGGTGAATAGCTAGAAATCCCGGCATACAGAGCGCGTCCGGAACGAACAATATAATCTAACGCTTGCATGGTTTCTTCTAGGGGTGTGTCAGGGTCATAACAGTGTGAATAGAACACGTCGAAATAATCCAGCCCAGTACGTTTTAGACTTTGATCGCAGCTAGCAATTAAATATTTCCTTGAACCACCAATACCATAAGGTCCAGCCCACATGTCGTATCCAGCTTTACTAGATACCAGCATTTCATCTCTATAAGGTTTAAAACTTTTTGCCATCACCTGACCAAATGTAGATTCTGCAGAACCAAAAGGAGGGCCATAATTGTTGGCTAAATCAAAATGATTAATGCCTAAATCAAAGGCACGGTGCAGCATGTTTTGAGCATTTGCAAGAGAGTCAACCGCACCAAAATTCTGCCAGAGTCCTAAGGATAAGGCGGGTAATTTAAGGCCACTTTTACCACATCGATTATAAGACATGTTTGCATATCTATCAGTTGCAGCTAAATATTGTGGGTTAGGGTCGTTTTTTATCATATTGAATTTAACTATTAGTTACACGGAATAAAATTTGCGTTAGCCTAAACGAAAGCAATCTAATTCTCAATTTACATTGTAAATATTGCGACAAAGCTTACGATGAATACGAATTCAAAGTAATTGGATAATTTTTTTGGGGAACAGCAGATGAAATTTGATTCGTTTATAAAATCTATGGATATGGGGCATTGCCATGATCAGAAGCAACGTGAGGCATTATTCGATTTAGTATTGTTTTTGATTGCTGCTGATGGCGTGATAACTGAACAAGAATCTGAATTTATGCACAAATGGTTGGCTACCATTGAGTGGAGTGCAGATGTGAGTAAAGAAGAATATTACACTACTACTTTACTAAAGTGTTATGCCGCCATTAAAACCAATACGGTAAACGATTATTTAATCCACAGAGCCAAATTGTTAATTGATGACAACATGAAACAACAAGCAATGCAGTTAGTTAGGGGTGTTGCTATTGCGGATGGTGAGTTAGATGCTTCAGAACAACACGCCATTAACGTGTTGTCAGAGTTTTTAGAAAAATAGAATAGTGTAACCTGAGAGTGATACTAGGGTTTATTGTTCTTTCTAGGGAAAGCCTGCAAAAGGCTTAAAACCCATGATCAGAAACACAATTAAAGTGGAAGAGTTGCCAATGCTATATGGAAGAAAATAGCGGCTATGGTTAATAGTGGCAACACAATCCATCTACTCCCATTATTAAATGTTTATAACTCGATTAACCATACGTTTACTGTTGGCAATCATTGCGGTGGTTTTTGCTCTAAGTTTAAGCAGTAACAAGTAGGCTAGTGGTACTAATACTAAACTGGTTAATGTAGAAAATAGTAGACCACCAATAATCGAAATGGCCATAGGTGAGTAGGGCGGGCCATCGCCACCTATACGTGTGCTGCCAATTGCTAATGGCACTAACCCCAGTACAGTTGTGGCTACTGTCATGAGTATCGGCCTAACACGGGTTAAACAGGCTTCGATGATCGCTTGTTGCACCGCATAACCAATATTGATTAGCTGGTTTATCCTATCCACCAGCACAATGCCATTGTTCACCACTATTCCCATTAGAATTAACATGCCAATCATGCTCATAATTGACATAGGCAAACCCGCTGCGAATAAGGCCCAAAATACCCCAGTCATGGAAAACAACAGTGAGGTGATCACGGCGGTAGGTAACAGCAATGACTCAAACAATGCCGCCATCACGATATAAATCATACATATGGCCAATAGCATATTGGTTTGCATGGCATCTTCGTTTTGGTTTTGGCGTTTAATGCTACCGTCAAATGTCCAATCGTAACCTGTGGGTAATTTGATATGTTGCATCACACCTTCAATACTTTTTTGCGCATCTTCCAAAGTAAAGCCGTCTTGTAAATTGCCACCTATGGTAATTGAAGTTTGCCGATAGCTACGGTTAATCTCTGCAAGCCTTGGTTTAACGGTCAATTCAGCAACCATATCTAGTGTGATGCTTTGGCCTGACAAACGAGTGATAGTTAAGTTTTTTAGTGCTTCTACTGAGTTTTGTAATGCTTGGTCGTACATTAAACGAATCCCCACTTCACCGCTGTCACCATTGCGAAATGTGCGCAGATTAGCACCGCGTAGTGCGGTAGACACAACCCGAGAAATGTCACTGGAATTCAGTCCAAAACGAAACGCTTTTTGCCTATCTATGACAATTTGCAATTCCTGTTTTTGCCGACTGGTATCTGTTTTGACTTCTGACAGCCCTTCAACATTGGCCAATATTGGCATGATTTGTTTAGCGATTTGCCCAAGCCTTTCGGAAGAGTCGCCTATTAATGTCATTTGAATACCGCCGCCGTTTTCTTGATCCCACTGGAACGAAGGTTTTGCCCTGACGAAGCTGGGTAGGTTTTCAGTGATTTGTTTTTTTACTTGTGACTGAGACACGGGCAAATTATCTATTAGGGTAATCCCCGATACCGCAAATCCTGCGGTGTAATAAGTATAAACCTGTTTAATATAAAACTGCTCTTGATTGGCATACAGGTATTTTTCCATTTTACTCACGGTTTTTTCAACTTCCTCTAAACTGAAACTGCCTTGAATGTCGTAGTTCATCCACACTCGATTTTGATCATTGTCGTTATCATCATCACTGGTAACGTATTGCATTGGGAGTGCGGTACTAGCAAGGATCAAAATAGCAATTAAGCTGGTTTTTCCTTGGTTTTTAAGGGTCCAAGTAAGAATATGTTGGTACCAAGTAGCGATTTTCCCCAGTGTTCTTGGTTGCTTGTTTCCAGCGCCTTTAGCTACTTTGGTTTTGATCTTGGTAGACAACAAAGGGATCAAAGTTTGAGATATCAACAACGAAGCAAATAATGAGATACATATTGCAATGGCAACGTGCTCTAAAAAGATAGTGACGTTAACTTTAGCGCCGACAATATTAGGTAAAAAAACAATAGCAGTGGTAATAGTTCCAGCGATGACGGCTAAGCTTACCTTACCCACACCGGCTTTTGTGGCGGCAATCACATCAGAGTTCTTGTCTTTTTCCTGAGTGATGCTTTCTGTGACCACCACCGCATTATCCACCAACATGCCTACTGCTAACATTAGGCCCATCATAGATAAAATGTTGATGGTATACCCCAGCATATACATGCAGCCTAGGGTAATACAAATACTAAATGGCACAGATAACACCACTAATAAGGTGTTGGTTACATTACGTAGAAAGGCGTAAAGCACCAGTAGCGATAATATTGCGCCAATCAAACCTGCATTCAGTAAATCGGAAAGAGACTTAGTGACACTCTCCGCTTCGTTTTGCATAATAAACAAGTGGATACCGTTAAATGCTGGGTTAGAGTTAGCATCTTCAATCACCTTTAATACTTTGCTAGACACCTCAACCATATTACTGGTGGACTCACGATAAATGTTAAATCCCACTGCATAGGACTGATCTAAATGACGACCTTCGGTGCGTTTAGGTTTTTCGAATTGAACCAAGGCAATATCACTAAGACGTACCCCTTTTTTAACCATCAAGTCACGGATTTCCTGCAAACTCGTAAACTCGCCTTGAGGATTAACTGTGATCTTTTGCTGAATATCTGTGTCAGTAAAGCTACCTGCGGTAAGGGAAAAGTTAGCATTACCTAAAGAATTGGCTAATTCGTTGGTGTCAACTTGCAGCGCTGCCATTAACTGCTGATCTAATCGAATGGATATTTGTTTTTTTGTGACGCCGTAAAGTTCGACTTTAGACACGCCAGCCACTCTTTCAATGGGGCGTTTTAAATTACGATCTAATAAATCGTAGGCGCTAGATAAGTCTCTATCGCTGGATACTCGCAACGAAAAGATTGGCATATCGTTAGTATTAAATTGATAAACCAGTATCCGCTCTACATCGTCAGGTAAATCTGCCCGTATGGCATCTATTTTTTCTCTGGCTTCAATACCTTTGGCTTTAAGATTCTCATCCCATGCAAACTGCAACTGGATTTCAGCGGCGTCTTCGGAAGAGCGAGATCGCAAACGTTTGATGCCAGACATAGTAGCCAAAGCCTCTTCCACTGGCCGGGTTATCATTTTTTCCACTTCCACCGGTGTCGCATCATTGTAAGGAATACGTATAGCGATTTCGGGAATATCGATGCTGGGAAATTTCTCAAGTGGCAATAACTGACTGGATATAATGCCAAATACCAACATAGATAAAAACAACATCATAATGGTGACTGGGCGGCGAATAGCAAAATCTGCTAATGCCGATCCCGTAATTTCGAACTTATCCATAAATAGTTTCCCCATCAACGCTTGATAGCAATGCATCTGTTTGTTTTTCAAATTGTTTGCGGTCAAATAAACTGTATATCACCGGAATAAAAAACAAGGTAAGCAGGGTGGCAAAGAGTAAACCGTAAATAACGGTAACGGCCATAGGTGTGCGAATTTCAGCCCCTTCTCCTAAGCCAATGGCCATAGGCAACAAACCTAATGAGGTAGTGAGAGTGGTCATTAAAATAGGACGTAGGCGACTTTGTGCAGCCTCGATAATAGCCGCTGTCTTTTCTAATCCTGAAGCTCGCAGTTGGTTAATTCGGTCGATTAACACTATGGCATTGTTCACTACTATACCTGCTAACATAATGAGCCCAATAAATACTACAACGCTGATATTGGTGCCCGATAGATACAATCCATAGATGGAGCCGGCACAAGCTAAAGGCACAGTAAATAAGATCAGTAAGGGGTGTAACAATGACTCAAATTGTGAGGCCATGACCAAATACACCAAAAATATAGCCAGCGCCAATGCAAACTGTAAAGATTGAAAACTGTTTTCCATTTCTTCACTCTGACCTGCCACTTTTGCCTGCATGTTAATAGGCAATTTCAAGGTGTCGATATGTTGTTGCACGGCTAATACCGCTTCATTTAAATCGCCGTAATTCAAATTTGCCGAGACCACTGCCACTCGCTCTTGACCTATACGGGTGATTTCACTTGGACCAATTGACATACTAATGTCTGCCACTGCTGCCAAAGGGATAGCTGGGCTTGCACCTGGGTTAACAATCATTTTCCCAATATCAGCAATGGAATCCCGTTGGGTTTCAATGGTTCTCACTAAAATATCGACTTTGCGATCTTCAATGCTGTATTTAGTCGCCACTTCACCACCAATTTTTGCAGAAATAAGTTTAGATACATCGGGCGCATTGAGCCCAAGTTGTGCGAGTTTCCCATGGTCGAATTTGATTTTTAGTTCTGGATTACCGGATTGTAATGAAGATTTCACATCGGCAAAGCGCTTATCGCCTTGCATAATTGCCGCCATCTTTTGGCTGTATTTCGCCAAGTTTTCCAAGTCATAACCCACAATTTGCACAGCTAAAGGTGTAGCAAAGGTAAATAATGCAGGTTTACCAAACTTACTCTGAATACCCGCTTGTTTGGACAAATACCCGCGCATTTTGTGCATCACTAGTTGACTTGTCTGGGCGGAACTATCGGTTTGCATCACCACATTGAGTTTACCCCAATATTCACCGCCTTGACTGGCAGAGACATTCATTAAACTTCCAGTCCCCGCTAAAGCATAGGTACGCTCAACACCTTGAAGATCCGCAGTAAAAATGGCTAAGTCGGCAATCACCTGGTCGGTGTTTTCTAATTGGGAGCCAGTGGCTAGGTTGATTTCTACAAAAAACTCACCCTGAGACATGTCTGGTATTAGCTCCATGCCGAGCTTAGGTAATAACAACACTGAAGCCAAAGAAACGGCTATTACAGCGGTTAAAACCAATAGACGAATACGTAATGCCTGTTTAAGTGCAGCTAAGTAAAGCCTTTCGATGTGTTTAAAACTTATATCAAATGCCCATAATAGCGGACGGAATAAGATGCCAAACATTTTGCTTAACAATCTAAACAACAACACGATCAAGGACGTTATTGCAAAAGGAATAAAATGGAAAAGCAATTGCACTAACCAATAAAGAGGTAAAGATAAATAATGGAAAAACCAGCCAACTTTTGTTGTTGGAAGGGTTTTTTCGCCGCTTTCACCTAAATCTAAGCTTGGTTTGTTGCTTGGCGCGTCAGTTGATTTTTCTCTAGCAGCCAACATAGGAATGAGTGTTAGTGCTACGACTAGGGATGCAGCTAAGGCAAAGGTAACGGTTAACGCTTGGTCGCTAAACAGCTGGCCGGCTATGCCTTCAACAAAGACCAATGGAAAAAATACCGCCATGGTGGTTAATGTTGATGCGATAATTGCCATAGAGACTTCTTTGGTACCTAACACTGCTGCCTGCTTGAAATCTTTGGTTTTAGTTTTATGTTGAGCAATGTTTTCTAATACGACTATGCTGTTATCCACTAGAAGACCAATGGCTAGGGCGATCCCCCCTAAGCTCATAATGTTTAAACTAATACCATTGCCATACATAAGATTAAAGGTAGCGATAATAGAAACAGGAATAGAGATAGATATAATCAATGTTGACCAAATATTTTTTAGAAACAAATACAAAATCAACATAGCCAATAGCCCACCGATAATGGCGGCAGATTTCACTTCTTCAATCGCACTGGCGATAAATCTGGATTGATCGTAGACCAACTGCAATTGGTACTGGCTAGGAATGCTGTCTTGTAACTGGGCGATGCGAAACTGTACATTTTCAGCTACTTGTACTGTGTTCGCATCACCTTCTTTATAAATAGCAATTTCTACCCCTTCAAATCCATTAAAGCGGTTCATAGAAGTGGGCTCTTTGTGAGCATCTTGCACTGTGGCAATATCGCCTAAACGAATATTTTTACCTTCCCTATTGGCTATAAACAGGTTGCGTATATCATCCAAGCTTTGAAATTGGTTTAAGGTGCGTACCAAATACTCTTGTGAGCCATCTTTTACTCGGCCACCAGAGGAATTTATATTTTCGTCTTTTAAACGTTTAATGATTTCACTAACCGTTATGTTGAGTTGACTGGTTTTTTGTTGGTCAACTAGTACTTGAATTTCGTTTTCTAAACCACCACCGACTTTGACAGAGGCTACACCCACTACAGATTCCAGTTGCCGTTTGATCTGCTCTTCAGCGTAGATACGCAGTGCTTTGATACCTTGATCGGTTAAGGCAATTTGCTGGCTGATTTCTGTGTTGCTAGGATCATCTGTGGCTATGGGTTTTGCGCCGCCTAGGCCAAAACGCATAACTGGATCTAAACTAGGATTAAAACGTAATAATAATGGTTTTTTGATATCTAAGGGTAATTGTAATGTGTCGAGTTTTTCACGCACTTCAAGGCTGGCTAAGTCCATGTCGGTGCCCCACTCAAATTCCAGCAATACGTCAGATTGACCGGCTTTAGATGTGGAGGTGACGGTGCGCACACCTTTCACCACACCTATGGTTTCTTCAATGGGTTTGGATACCAACTGCTCGATTTCACCTGGTGCCGCGCCAATATAATCGGTGCGGATAGTCAGGGTAGGGTAGGATAATTCCGGTAGCAGGTTTATCGCCAAACGTGATAATGAAACCATACCAAACAAAATAATCGCAAAGGTAAACATCCAAACTGTGACGGGTCGTTTGACCGCAATATCAACAATGTTCATAAGCCGCCCCTTAACCTTTAGCTAACTGACTAGAGGTTTCCTGGGCTAGTTCTAAGGTTTCGCTTTGGCTAATGTCATCATTTACAATCTCTACAGGAGCTTGATCCCTAAGGTTTTGATGGCCGGTAATCACCACTTTTTCTGTGCCTGACAAACCCGTTAATATTTCTACTACTTCACCTTCTTGATAACCCACAGTCACGGCTTTTTTACTGGCAATGCCATCTTTGACTACAAATACATTGACACTATCATCTATGGCAAGTAAGGCTTTACGAGGAAGCAACACCACATTTTGTTTGGTGTCGTAATTTAGTTTAACTTGGGCAAACATGCCTGACTTAAGTAAGTTGTTTGGGTTAGGAACACGTAATGTGACTTTAAAAGTACCGGTTTTTGAATCGATAACTGGGCTAATACGTTCTACAAAAGCAAGAATGTCAGCACCATTAAATGCCGTTAAGTCCAAAGAGGCTTGTTGTTCTTTATGCACTTTAGAGAGTTCTTTTTCAGGCAAATAGACAATGCCGTATAATTCTTTTTGTTGCACTATATGGAACATTCTTTCACGTTGGAAAGACTCACTTAGATTACCTACTTTGGCATTTCGTTCAGCAATATAACCGGATATAGGGGCTGTTATTGTGGCTTCTTTTAAATCCAGTTCCGCAAGAGAAAGAGTCGCTTTGGCAGATTCATATTGAGCAGTCAGTTTGTCGTAGGTATCGTCACTGACTAATTTTTTGCTGTAAACCTTATTAATTTTTGCCAATTCTTTTTGAACGCCAACTAAGTCAGCCTTTGCTCGGTCTAAATTTAAGTGGTAACGACGAGGCTCTATCTGTGCTAGCACTTGACCTTTTTCAACATAGTCACCTTCTTCTACATAAATATGTTCGATGATCCCGGAGGCTCTTGGCACTACAAAGGCTTCTTCTTTGGCTTCTAACACAGCAGTAGTCTCGTAATTTGAAGAAATATGACCTATGGATAAAGGCGCAACTTCTACAGGAACCGATATAACTAGCTCTTCTTGGTCGTCTAAGGCTTCGGCTTCGCCGCAACTGCTGAGTAGACTAATAGAAAGTAGAATAGGCAGTATCGTAAGTAACTTAAGGCCAATCTTTCTGTTTACTATTATTGATTCCATTTTTGGTTCCCTGAAAAGCTAGTATAAAGTTATTAGTGAGTGTGTATCTCTTCGTGTATAGCATCGACTATGCCAGTTAAAGAAAAATCATATAAAACAATTAGATAGTAGAACCATGTGAAAATAATGCGAGTTTGGAATTGTAACCATTAGTGATATTCACCATTAGTTGGTTTAAATGATTAACTTCAGAGTGATAAAAATAAATAACCCTTTTAGTTAACTGATCCGTTGGTAAGGCAAACACAACAGATATTAATCAGTTAATCAGAGAGTGAAATTATGAATAATTTGAAGATACATAATGCAAATATATCCACCTTCAAGAGGTTTCTAATGAGTGCAACATTGTTAACACTAACGGTGGCCTGTAGTTCAGGCACTAATGAGGATAAAGCAGCCGATGAGTCTGAAAAACGAGTGAAACCAGTAACTGTGGTGAGTCAAGCCATTGATATTGACTTGGTACGGGAGTCAATGGCTGACCAACAGTTTTTGACTAAGAGCTCCATGTCATATAAGCCTCAGCAACGTTTCAGAGTTGCAAAGCCCCCTGTACAGAATACTGAAAACCACCAACACTATAACGAAAATGGGATAAAATCTGTGGTACAAAACCCTGTGTCAACTTTCTCAATCGATGTAGACACAGGTAGTTACACAAATATTCGTAGAATGATCACTCAAGGCATAGTGCCGCCTGCAGATGCCATAAGAGTGGAAGAGTTTATTAATTATTTCGACTACGAATACGCTAAGCAAGGTAATGTGGAATTTGATGCGCCTTTTAGTATCGATACCGCAATAGCTACGTCACCTTGGGCACAAGAAAGGCACATTATGCGAATTGGCCTAAAAGGTTTTAGCCCAGATGTGACTCAAATTACTGGACGAAATTTAGTGTTTTTATTGGATGTCTCGGGTTCAATGAAGCAGCCAAACAAATTACCTTTATTAACCCGTTCACTAGCGTTGTTGACTGCGCAGTTGATTGAGCAAGACAGTGTTTCAATTGTGGTATATGCAGGTGCGTCAGGGATAGTGCTGGAGCCTACCCAAGGCAATCAAAAAGCTAAAATCAAACAGGCCTTAAGCAGTTTGTCTGCGGGTGGCGCAACCAACGGACAAGCAGGTATTGAGCTGGCTTACAGTATGGCAGAACAGGCCTTTATCAAAGACGGAGTTAACCGCGTAATCTTAGCCACGGATGGTGATTTTAATGTGGGGTTGACTAGCCATGAACAATTAATCGAGTTGATAAAACGAAAACGTCAAAAAGGTATAGCGTTAACCACATTAGGTTTTGGACAAGGTAACTATAACGACCATCTTATGGAGCAATTAGCCGATGCGGGTAACGGAAACTATGCTTACATTGACACTATCCATGAAGCCCGAAAAGTATTAGTGGATGAAATGAACGCAACACTGCTAACCATTGCTAAAGATGTTAAAATTCAGGTGGAATTCAATCCTGAATTAGTAGCTGAATACCGTTTGTTAGGCTACGAAAATCGTGTGTTGAAGCGAGAAGACTTTAACAATGATAAGGTGGATGCGGGTGAAATCGGGGCAGGTCATACCGTCACTGCTTTGTATGAGCTAACTATGAATAAATCTAGCAACCATTATCTAGACCCATTGCGTTATCAGCGAGCAAAAGGTCAAAACATTAATAAGTCACAAAGCAGTCAATTTTCGGATGAATTAGCTTTGGTAAAACTACGTTATAAACCTGTCAGCAGCGAAAAAAGCCAATTGATCACCCAAGCGGTTTTAATCAATCAAATCACTAATTTTAATCTGCAATCTGATGACTTTAGGTTTGCCAGTAGCGTAGTAGGTTTTGCGCATTTATTAAAACAGAGTGACTATTGGCAGGGTATGAGTTATCAACAAATTATCGATATGGCGATGGGTGCCAAGGGTAAAGATGAGTTTGGTTATCGAGCAGAGTTTATTAACTTGGTTCGCAGCAGCGCCTCTTTACAAGTCAATATTCCTAAGCAGACTGACGAAACATTACACTCAGTTGAATTGAATCTTCAAGGTTTTACCCGCAGTATGGAAGCTAAACCTACTTTGTTAACTGCCCATTGAAACAATCTGTGAAACCTAAAGTTAATTATGCTGAGTCAGAGCCATGCACCCCTGACTCAGCAGATTATCAACAACAAACCGATACCATCCTGATCCAGCAATACGTAGCGGGAGATCTTCTAGCCTTTGAGACATTGTATAACAGGCACAAAGGTGGGTTGTATCGCTATTTTATGCGGCATATTTCTGAAGCTAGTTTGGCAGAAGATTTGTATCAGGAAATATGGAACAAAGTAATAGTGCAGGCTAAACACTACAAAGCATCGGCGAAATTTACTACTTGGTTATATACCTTAGCCCACCACAAGTTAGTGGATCATGTGCGACATTTGTCTGTGGTAAATAAGGTAGTAGTGACTAGTCATAACGCGGAATCATTTGAGGGTTCTGAAGCATTTAAAGACCCACACATGGATAATGAGCCAGAGGGTCAATTCACTAGCACTAGAATTGCTGAGTCTTTGAAACAATGTATTAGCCAATTGCCTCAGGCACAAAAGGATAGTTTTTTGTTAAAAGAAGAGGCAGGACTGTCGGTTAATGATATTGCAACTGTGCTCAATACAAGCTTTGAGGCCAGTAAGAGCCGTTTGCGTTATGCCTATGAAAACCTTCGACAATGTTTGCATGTTAAAACAGGCAGGGTGATGTGATGAGTGGAGATAATAAAAATGAAATTTTTACCTTATTAACCCATGAAAAAAAAATTAGCGACCTTTATCAGAATAATAAAGAAGAGCAATTTGAAGGGCCTAGCGCGAAGATAGATGCTAGGGTAATGGCGATAGCTAAACTACAACTTTCAGACAATCATCATTTAATGACCAAAGACCCTATGCTTAAACAGCAAACGACTGGTTACCCAAGCACCCAGAGTAAGCTCAAAAAGGCATGGCAATGGCCACTTTCATTGGTGGCCTCTGTGGGAATTTTAGGTGTTTTGTTTATTACCCAAAACAAGTATTTTATTCACCCCACTGATGTTATTGCAAAGGATGCTGGTATATTAAATGAACCCGTTATGCGAACTGCGGATATTAGTATGCTTGAACCACTGACAGAGGAGGTAGTAGCTGAGCAGTCATTTCCGGTGATGCAAGTTGCGGCTTCTGCACAAAGGGCTGAGGGACAGTTAGAGAAAAAACATATTACTACTTTGACAATGAAAACAATGTCTGTCAGCCAAAAACCAAAAATATTGATGGATCAGATATTGGATAAGTCTATGCTCGAAGACAATTCAGCAAAAACATCCTCAATGTCATTGTCAGATATGTCAAAACTGGCAGAATTATTAAAACTAGAGTTGGCTATACTAAAAATGTCAGAACGAGATACGGATTCTTCAATCGCTAAGAAGCAACAAACTTTGTTTCAACATTTGACCCAGTACCAAAAAAATAGCGCTGAATTTGAAATGACTGAAAAGTATTTGAGTGTGTTGACAGAAAAACAAGTTCAGCAATTAAAATCATTCAGTGCTGAAGCGGCACCTGAAAATTAATTATTTAAAAAAGAGAGATTAGATTGAAAATTTGGGTCGATGCTGATGCATGTCCAGTGGTAATAAAGGACATTTTGTTTCGTGCTGCAGAGCGTAAAAAAGTGGAAACCATATTTGTGGCCAATCAATATATTCGCACACCACCGTCTAAGTTTGTCCGCTCCATGCAAGTTAGTGCTGGATTTGATGTGGCAGACGACGAAATAGTCAGGCAAGTTGAATTAAATGATTTGGTGATCACCAGTGATATACCATTAGCTGCAGAAGTTATTGAAAAAGGCGGCCAGGTATTGAGCTCAAGAGGCGAATTGTTCACCACAGAGAACATTCGTTCCAGGCTTAATATCCGTGACTTTATGGATACCATGCGCGCCAGCGGTGAGCAGTCTGGCGGGCCACCGCCATTAAATCAAAGCGATAGGCAGAACTTTGCTAATCACCTAGACAGAATACTCACTGCAAATTCCTAAATGACCTGGGCTAAACCAATCACCAATACATAACCCAAAGTATAGGCCAGCAATAACAAATGAAAGTCAGTACTCATCTTTGATGAGTACTGACTTTTGACTTATCTGTAAATTTTAGCGATTGCCAGAGTTGCCAGTGGATTGGCCTCTATTTCTATTCCGTGAGTGATTACTTTTAGGCGGCTGTCCACCAGATGAATTACGACCAGAACGTTGCCCATCTCTGTGACCAGATTGCGCTTGCTTGGGTTTTTTAGCTTTAATGGGTTTTTGACCCAGTGTTGATTCTGGTAACGTTTGAGTTGGTTCAAAACCAGCCGTAATTTTTCGTTGAATAAGCTGCTTGATCAATATTTCAATATCGACCAATTCCTTGAACTCATCTTGTGTCACCATTGATATAGCTTGACCTGTTGCACCGGCGCGACCAGTGCGGCCAATCCTATGCACATAGTCCTCGGATACATTCGGTAAATCATAATTGACTACTTGCGGCAATTGATCAATATCTAAACCACGGGCAGCAATATCTGTGGCTATTAGCGCTTTTACCTTACCTTGTTTAAAGTCTGAGAGGGCTTTGGTACGTGCGCCTTGGCTCTTGTTGCCGTGAATCGCTGCGGCACTGATACCTTGAGCTTCGAGCTGCTTAACTATGCGGTTGGCACCATGTTTAGTGCGACTAAAAACCAATACTTGTTGCCAATCATTCTCTTTAATCAAATGGGTAAGTAGTTGGGATTTTCTACTTTTGTCAACCGGATATACCCATTGCTCAACTAAATCGACTGTGGTGTTAGCAGGGGATACAGATATCTCAACAGGGTTATTCACTAAACCTTTGGCTAGTTTTCGAATATCGTCGGAAAAAGTGGCTGAAAACATCAAGTTTTGACGTTTTTTGGGTAATAATTTTATGATTTTTTTGATGTCGTGAATAAAACCCATGTCCAACATGCGGTCGGCTTCGTCCATGACAAGAATTTCTAACTCGCTAAACTTCACCGCATTTTGGTTGTATAGATCAAGTAGTCGACCAGGAGTCGCTACTAATATATCTACGCCTTTACGTAATTTAAGCATTTGTGGATTAATACCCACACCGCCAAACACCACAGCTGATTTTAACGGTAGGTCTTTGCCATAAGTTTGTACACTTTCTGCTATTTGTGCCGCCAACTCTCTGGTGGGAGTGAGTATCAGTGCTCGAGCTTGATTAGGGCGGGCTGATTGTCCTTGGCTTAATAAATGTAAAATGGGTAAAGTGAAACCAGCGGTTTTACCGGTACCTGTTTGCGCCGCTGCCATTACGTCACTACCTTGCAATACCGCTGGTATGGCTTTAGCTTGAATAGGTGAGGGGGTGGTATACCCTTTACTGGCTACAGCGGATAAAATTTTTGGTGATAGGCCTAGGTCGGCAAAACTCATAGATAATTCTCAAATAGGGTGATTAGCTTATTTGTCAGGCAAAGTCGTAGACAATGGCAAACATAGCTTAAATTTTAAACAGCTTAAAATAATCGCGAGAGGATACAGTAATCGGCACACAATAGCACTTAGACTCTCAAAAAAATGCCGCAAGCCAGTAAAGTCTTGCGGCATTTTCTAAACTCTTGCGAGTATTTAGCTTACTAGCGTTATGAACCAGGGCGTGTTGCTGGCGCTGTCGCTGCATTCGATGAACTTGAAAACGCTGCTGTCTTACCAGAGCGTTTCACTTCTGGTCTGGCGGCGTCGTCAAGAGAACCGATTTTGACACCGACAAATGCTTCATCAATTGAAACAGGGCGAGCCATAGGGGCTGAAATTGATTGCTTTTTGACTGGCTTAGCCGCAACTTTCAAAGACGCCGCTTTTTTTGGTGCTTTCTTAGCTGGTGCTTTTTTGACCGGCTTAGAAACGTCTTCTTTTTCAGACTCCGTTGTAGCAAGGTTACTTTCTTCTGAACTGGTAGATTGTTCAGCGGGTTCTGGTTTATCAACTACCGGAGCAGGATCAGGTGCTAATTCCATCGCTGCTTGTTTAGGCTCTTCTTCAGAAACTGTCGCTTTAGGCGCCGTTTCAACCTTAGGAGCTGCTACAGGCTCATCAAACTGTAGTTCGTCTTGGGTGACTTCAGCCGATTCAGTTTTCGCAGCTTCATCTTTCTCGTCACCTTCTTTACGACGTTTTTGACCGGCCGCTCGAATGTGTCTTGGAGAACGACGACTGCGAGTACGAGGAGTAGACTCTTCATCTTTGTTCGTCTCGCTCACTTCTTGAGTCTCTGTCGTTGCAACGCTAGACTCTGTAACTACATCTGCTTTTGTTTCAATAGGCTTTTGCTCATCAGTTGCGTTAGTCGCTACTACAGCATCATGTTGAACGACTGTTTCTGGTTGCTCAATAACGGCTGCCTGAGTCTCTAGGACAGTGGCAACAACTTTATTTGGCTCGGCTTTATCATCGTCAACTCTAACACTACGTCTGGTATCGCGGCGTTTTCTGCGTTCCGCAACTTGTTCCTTTTTCTTGGCCGGTGCGGGTGCTGGAGCACTGCTCTTGGTAACCATAGCTGCATCTTGTTTTGCTTCTACTGGTTTGTCATCGCGGCGCGGCTTACGGTTATCATTTCTTGGTTTGCGTTCAGAACGTTCATTTCTATCTGGACGATCGTTACGATTGGCAGACTGCTCACCTTGCTCTTTGCGATCAAAGTTTTTGTTATTGCGTTTATTCCTATCAGGGCGAGGGTTTCTATTTTGACGCTGCTGAGTATTTTGATTGCGGGTATGGGTGGTTTTTTTAGGCACCACTTTTTGTTCTGCTTTGAATAACCCAGTAATCCATTTGCTGGCTTTATCTAATAAGCCTTCTGATTTAACGGCGGCAGCAGCGGGGGCCGATTTTTTCTGCTCAGGTGCAATAAGACTTTGCAACGCAGGCTGTTCTTTCGCCATAGCTGGTGCTACGTTTTTATCGGTAATGTTTTCTTCTTGCTCAATCAATGGCAAGTTATAACTCATTTCCTGAACTGCGTCATCTGGACGTCTACGGGCAACGCTGTATTGCGGCGTTTCCATATTCGGGTTAGGAATAATAACTAACTGTACGCTATGACGTTTTTCAACACCGCGTACTGAATTACGTTTTTCGTTTAATAAATAAGTCGCAACATTAACAGGCAACTGGGCTTCGATTTGCCCGGTATTATCTTTAATGCTTTCTTCTTCCATAATACGCAATACAGATAATGCTAATGATTCTGTGCCACGAACCGAACCGTGACCACTACATCTTGGACACACGTTATTGGCTGAATCACCTAATGATGGACGTAAACGCTGGCGTGACATTTCTAGTAACCCAAAGCGTGAAATACGCCCTAGTTGTACACGTGCTCTATCACCTCGGACTGCGTCTTTCATGCGGTTTTCAACTTCACGTTGATGACGCACTGGGGTCATATCGATAAAGTCAATGACCACCAAACCGCCGGCATCACGTAAGCGTAATTGGCGCGCAATTTCGTCAGCAGCCTCAAGGTTAGTATTGAAGGCAGTTTCCTCGATATCGCTACCTTTAGTGGCTCTGGCAGAGTTAATATCAATTGAAATCAACGCTTCAGTAGGGTCAATCACTATTGAGCCGCCTGAGGGCAGTCTCACTTCACGTTGGAAAGCCGATTCGATTTGGCTTTCAATTTGATAATGACTGAACAAAGGCACATCACCGCTGTAAAGTTTTACGCGGTTTGCGTAATCTGGACGCATCTGTTCAACGTGTTTTAATGCTCTTTCGTGCACTACGGCATTATCAATAAGGATTTCACCAATATCGCGTCTAAGGTAATCGCGGATCGCACGTACTACTACGTCACTTTCTTGGTGTATGAGGAATGGAGCAGGGCGAGACTCGGCCATTTCTTTAATGCGGCCCCAACCTGATACTAGGTAATCCAAATCGTATGCAAGTTCTTCAGTTGTTTTGCCTACGCCAGCAGTTCTGACGATTAAACCCATGCCGTCTGGAAGGTCTAAACCACCCAAAGCTTCTTTTAATTCTGTACGCTCATCGCCTTCAATACGACGAGATACGCCGCCAGCGCGTGGGTTGTTTGGCATTAAAACTAAGTAGCTACCCGCTAGACTAATAAAGGTGGTTAAGGCTGCGCCTTTTTGGCCACGTTCTTCTTTATCAATTTGAATGATGACTTCTTGGCCTTCTCTGATCACCTCTTTAATATTCGGGCGGCCTTCAAATCGATAACCTTGAGGGAAGTAAGTTCTGGCAATTTCTTTTAGAGGAAGGAAACCGTGGCGGTCAGCGCCATAATCGACAAATGCGGCTTCTAAACTAGGCTCTACGCGGGTAATAGTACCTTTGTAAATATTGGCTTTTTTCTGTTCGTGGCCTGGACTTTCTATGTCCAAGTCATACAGTTTTTGACCATCTACAAGTGCCACTCGCAATTCTTCTTGCTGAGTAGCATTGATTAACATTCTTTTCATTCTTGTTAGCTCGGTAAAGTACCGATCACCACAAGTAAAGAACTACGCAGTAATGTGACAATTATTCAATGCAGCCTCACGACTGTATACTAATGGTTAAGTTTTTGCGCCTAAGTGTTGTCGGCATTAATTATTTAATGCATTGTTTTTAAACACTTTACCTATATTTTTATAGGCGCTAAACAAGGCGGCATGTTTAGCTTACTGATCTGTTATTTAAAACTTAGTGGTATTCGAAAACCGAGTGCTTGTCTGGCTATTTCGTTCTTCAAATACCTTGTCAATTCTTTTGTATTCTTCACATCAATGGCGATCAATAGGTTTTTATATCGCTGATGTAAGGGTTCTGTTTAATCAAACCTGTGAAAAGTTACTCGCTTCACAGTTGATTAGCCGTATTAGGCTTGCAATACACTCTTTTGAATAAGTGAATACGACAATTGGTCGTTTTTGCATACAGAACTGATTAATCCATCTGTTTGTTTTATACATTTATTACATGTTTGAAAACCGGCGTATTATCACATTAAAGCACTGACACTGGCAAGACATTAAAAAACTGGACATCTACCAGAGCAATTCAGTTACAATACGCGGCTTATGACAGACCTATTATTTCAAAAAGTTCAATTTGTTACTATCGATCCCGACCTTGAAGGGCAAAGGATAGATAACTATTTACGTACTTTCTTAAAAGGAGTGCCTAAAAGCCTTATTTATCGCATTTTGCGTAAAGGCGAAGTGCGAGTGAACAAAAAAAGGGTAAAGCCCGAATATAAATTACAAGCCAACGATGAGTTGCGGATCCCGCCTGTTCGAGTATCTGAGCCAACAGATTTACCTTCTACTAAGTTAGATAAAGTATCGAGTTTAGAAAGCCATATTTTATATGAAGATGAGTGGCTAATCGTTTTAAATAAGCCCTCAGGTACAGCAGTGCATGGTGGCAGTGGTTTAAGTTTTGGCGTGATTGAAGCCCTTAGAGCATTACGCCCCCAACAAAAATTTTTAGAGTTAGTGCACAGATTAGACCGCGATACGTCAGGTTGTTTATTAATAGCTAAAAAACGTTCAGCTTTAAAGAATCTACATGAACAGCTAAGAGATAGAAAAGTAGACAAGCGTTATCAAGCTTTAGTTGCTGGAGAATGGCCAGCCAATCGTTTTAAGGTGAAAGCGCCATTATTGAAGAACACCTTACAATCTGGTGAGAGAGTTGTAGTGGTTAATGAACAGGGTAAACCTTCAGAAACACGCTATCGTATTTTGGAGTCTTTGGAGCAAGCAACCTTAGTTGAGGCATCCCCTATTACCGGTCGTACTCATCAAATTCGCGTACATTGTTTACATGCTGGTCACCCGATTGCTTGTGACAATAGATACGGGGATAAAGACTTTGATCAAAGAACGCAAAGATTAGGTCTTAAAAGGTTATTTTTACATGCGCACTCATTGGCTTTTATTCATCCTAATACCGATGAACGAGTCAGTTATAAAGCGCCGCTGGAGCCAAGATTAGTGAGTGTATTGAAGAGATTGAGAAGTGAAATATAAAGCCATTGTGTTTGACTGGGATGGCACACTGATGGACTCCATTAGTAAGATTGTTGAAACTATGCAATCTAGTGCCAAACATTTGGGTTTACCTGTTCCTGATTATGACCAAGCAAAAAACGTGATCGGCATTAGTTTGTTACCTGCGTTACAACAGTTGTTTAATATCGAAGATGATAAAGCAGCAATGGCGCTTTTTCATACCTACAAGGAACACTTTAAAGATCATGCACAAATAAGCAGTCCGCTTTTTAACGGTGCCGTAGTGCTGTTGGAAACGCTTAAACAACGAGGCTATATTTTGGCCGTAGCAACTGGAAAAGCTCGACAGGGTTTAGAGCACAATTGGCACCACTCCAATACAAAGCACTTTTTTAGTGCTTCCAGAACCGCAGATGATGCACAAAGTAAACCCTCTCCTGATATGTTGCAGCAAATATTATCTGAATTAAATTTATCAGCGGAGCAAGTCTTGATGGTCGGCGATACTATTTATGACATGGCCATGGCTGAAGCCATAAATATGGATCGTATTGGTGTGAGTTTTGGGGTGCATAGTGCTGACAGGTTACAAAAACATAACCCTTTGGCGGTAATTGATTCTTTAGATGAATTATTGTTACACGTCTAGGGTTGACCTTCCATATAATCAAACAAGTCCACAGACATAGTATTAAACAACTCCATCAAAGCAATCAACGGTAAACCAATTAATGTATTGGGATCTCTGCCATTGAGAGATGCAAATAATGCTATGCCTAAACCCTCACATTTAAAGCTGCCTGCACAGTCGTATGGTTGCTCAATCTTTAAGTAGGTGGCAATTTGACTCTCAGTTAAGGTCTTAAATGTCACATCAAAGGTTTCTACTAGGTGTGACAACTCATTGTTAGCGGCATGAACCAGACATAACCCAGTGTAAAACCTGACGGTTTGACCACTGAACATCAGCAGTTGTTGTTTAGCTGTAGCAAAGTCTCCCGGCTTACCTAATGCTTGGCCTTTAAAACTAGCCAATTGATCTGAACCAATGACATAACTATTTTTATAGGCCTCTTGTGAGGCTATGCTTAACGCTTTATCTTTGGCAAGACGTGCTACCTGATCCGAAATTGATTCAGTCGCTACAGACGATTCATCGATATTAGGGGCAACACAAGAGAACGGAATATGCAGTTTTTCTAAGATGGATTGGCGGTAAGCGGAACTCGAAGCCAGAATGATTTTCATAAATGATGGTTACTGCGTCTTAAAAAGATTAGCCAAAGCATATAAAATGCAGCGCTGGGTGTCATTAACTATGATTTTTTCTTTGACTAAATAGAGTTGAAACTATAATATGCGCGCGCTATGCAGAAAGTGAAACTACCCAAGCAGGTAGACCCAGTTAAGAATGCCAATATACGTTCCGATTACCGGGGTGTTATTTTGTCGACTGAGATGCCTAGGTTGCTTGGATCAGTTGCTGATATTGCCAAAGAAGTCGATGTTGAAATTAAGTTTGCGAAAGACGAGCAGGGTCTTACTTATTTTCAAGGTCATATGGCATGTTTAACATCACTTATTTGTGAGAGATGTAATGAAGTCTTCGAACATCCTATCGATGTGTCTTTTTGTTTTAGCCCAATGCAGAGTGCTAAAGAAGAAGTCGAAGATGAGTTACCGGATGTTTACGAACCGGTTGAGGTCGATGACCAAGGAGAAATCAATTTATTTCAAACCCTTGAAGACGAACTGATTTTATCATTACCGATTGTAGCCCTTCATGCAGAGGAGGATTGCAAACAAAAGCGTGATAAAATGAGCTTCGGAAAAATTGAACCGGCCGATGAACGTCCAAACCCGTTCGCGGTTTTGAAAGAACTTAAGCGAGACTAGGAGTAAAGTAATGGCTGTACAGAAGAGTAAGAAAACTCGTTCAAGACGTGGAATGCGTCGTTCACACGATGCACTTGGTTCTGCGACTTTGTCTGTAGATTCAACGTCAGGTGAGACGCATGTTCGTCATCACGTGACCGCTGATGGTTACTACAAAGGCAAAAAAGTTTTATCTCTTTAATTTAAAGTGACAAAACTTTGAGTCGTCTAACTTTAGCGTTAGATATCATGGGGGGCGATCACGGCCCCCATATTATTTTTCCTGCTGCATTAACAGCACTGCAACAAACTCCCCATTTACATTTTATATTTTGTGGCCCTTTGGCGCTTATGTCACTGTGGTTAAACAAACAATTACCAGATATTCAAACTCGTATTACTTTATCTGACTGCCCAGAAACCGTAGCTATGGATGAAGCACCTGCCCATGCTTTACGGCACAAAAAAAATTCTTCGATGCGACGTATACTTGATTTAGTGAATAATAATGAAGCCGATGCTTGCGTCAGTGGCGGTAATACCGGCGCTTTACTGAGCATGGCGTATTACGTATTGAAGACCTTACCAGGGATAGATCGTCCTGCTCTTATAACACTTGTACCAACTATTAATAATGGCAAGGTGTATTTTTTGGATTTAGGCGCAAATATCAATTGTGATTCAGAAATATTATTCCAATATGCTGTAATGGGCTCTGTATTGGCGGAACAAATTGCCAATATTAAACAACCAAAGGTGGCGTTACTTAATGTTGGCTCAGAAGAAATTAAAGGTAATGATCAGGTAAAACATACCGCTAGATTATTAACTGACTCGCAAAACATTAACTATATAGGGTATGTCGAAGGCGATGATATCTTCTCCCAGAAAGCGGATGTGATAGTAACCGATGGTTTTGTGGGTAATATTGCCTTGAAATCTTGGGAAGGCTTAGTGAGTTTTGTACTTCAAGAAGTTAGAAAAGCATCACAGCACAGTTGGTTGTCTAAAATTGTGGCAAAAATTGCCATGCCTTTGTTCCGTGGTATTTATTTACGTATGAAACCCGACCAGTATAACGGCGCCAGTCTGATAGGATTGCGCGGAATTGTGGTTAAGAGCCATGGTAATGCCTCGTCAGAGGCTTTTTTATATGCGATCCGCGAGGCGATACAACAGGTGGAGATGCAGGTCCCTGACAAAATAAAAGACAAAATTGAAGCTGTTTTAATGGAGCGCCACTGATAAATGAATTCCAGAATAATTGGCACAGGTAGTTATTATCCTAGTGATATAAGAACCAATGCAGACTTGTCGATAATGGTTGATACGTCAGATGAATGGATCACTGATCGCACTGGCATCAAAGAAAGACGTATTATTGGCGAAAACGAAACGGCTGCAACTATGGGCTATGAAGCCAGTAAAAAGGCATTAGAAGCGGCGGGTATAGATGCCAAATCTTTAGACATGATTGTATGTGCCACCACTAGTGGTCGTTATGCCTTGCCTAGCACGGCCTGTGAAATACAAAAAGCATTAGATGTAGATGGTATTCCCGCATTTGATGTGGCGGCGGCCTGTGCGGGTTATTGTTACGCACTGAGTGTGGCTGATCAGTATATAAAAAGTGGCATGGCTAAACGAATATTGGTGGTGGGAACAGATTGTTTGAGCCGAATGATTAGCCCTGAAGACCGCACTATGGTGATCTTATTTGGCGATGCCGCAGGCGCCACTATTATTGAAGCAAGCGAAGAGCCTGGTATTTTATCCACCCATATTCATGCTGCTGGCTCCTACGGAGACTTACTGACTATAGGCAACCCGCAACACGGTAATGAGCAATCTGTGCATGAGAACTGGGGGAGCATGAAAGGCAATGAAGTATTTAAAGTCGCCGTGACTAAGTTGAGTGAGGTCGTTGAACAAACGTTAGCTGCCAACAATATGCAAAAGTCTGATTTGCATTGGTTAGTGCCTCACCAAGCAAATTTCCGGATTATTAAAGCGACAGCTAAAAAATTAGAGATGTCACTTGATCAGGTGGTCATGACCTTAGAGCAATATGGTAATACGTCTGCTGCAACAGTACCTACTGCCCTAGATACAGCTATTAGAGATGGCAGAATTAAACGTGGACAGAACTTACTTCTGGAAGCTTTTGGTGGTGGTTTTGCGTGGGCATCAGCCTTAGTACGTTATTAAAATACAATTTTTAGAGAATTAATTATGAGTAAACAGGCATGGGTTTTCCCCGGTCAAGGATCCCAAATTTTAGGTATGTTAAGTGAATTAGCTACCGAATATAGCATCATTCAAGATACGTTTGCCCAAGCCAGCGAAGCATTGGGTTATGACTTGTGGAATGTGGTTCAAAATGACGAGCAAAAGCTCAATCAAACCCATATTACCCAACCCGCTTTATTAGCGGCGAGCTACGCAATCTATAAACTGTTACTCGAAAAAGGACTCAGTCAACCGGCATATATGGCCGGACATAGCCTAGGAGAATACTCTGCTTTGGTATGTGCTGGCGTCATAGAATTTGCTGATGCTGTTAAGTTGGTTGAGGCTCGAGGTCAATTTATGCAACAAGCAGTGCCTGCTGGAATAGGTGCTATGTATGCCATCATTGGTTTGGATGACGATAAGGTTGTTGCTAGTTGCAAGCTGGCGCAGGCAGAAACCAGTGAAGTGGTGGCTGCAGTTAATTTTAATTCACCTGGACAAATTGTCATTGCGGGTAATAAAGGCGCTGCAGAATTGGCTGCGAATTTGTGTAAAGAACAAGGTGCTAAACGCGCATTGCCATTGGCCGTGAGTGTGCCGTCCCATTGTGCATTGATGAAACCAGCAGCAGAACAGCTGGCAAGTTTGCTTAAAAATATTGAGTTTCATTCACCTAAAGTCCCCGTTATTAATAATGTGGATGTGGCTTGTCCAGATGATCCGGAAGCCATAAAGCAGGCTTTGGTTGAACAATTGTATAGCCCCGTTAGGTGGACAGAAACTGTGACTAAGTTAGTCGAACTAGAGGTTGAAGCTTTATTAGAAGTGGGGCCAGGCAAAGTATTAACTGGGTTAACTAAGCGTATTGATAAAGGCTTAAGCTGTACGGCGATCAATACAGTTGATACTATTAATTCATTGATCTAATTACTTTAAATATTTTTTGTAGAGAGAATGTATGGCTAATTTAAATGGCAGTATTGCACTAGTTACAGGTGCTAGTAGAGGAATTGGCAAAGCGATAGCCGAGCGATTGGTTGCCGACGGAGCAACAGTAATAGGTACTGCCACTTCTGAGAATGGTGCGCTAGCAATCAGTGATTATCTGCAAGGGAGCGGCGAAGGTAAAGTACTTAACGTTGCTGACCCTGATTCGATGCAAGCTTTGCTCGCGGATATCACCCAAAAGCATGGTGCAGTAGATATACTGGTTAATAATGCTGGGATCACTCGTGATAATCTGCTGATGCGTATGAAAGACGATGAATGGCAAAGTATTATGGATACCAATTTGACATCCATTTTTAAGATGTCGAAGGCCGTGTTGCGCGGTATGATGAAAAAACGCAAAGGACGCATTATTAACATTGGTTCAGTGGTTGGCTCAACAGGCAATGCTGGTCAAGCTAACTACGCAGCGGCAAAGGCGGGTGTAATAGGTTTTAGTAAGTCTATGGCCCGTGAAGTGGCATCCAGAGGCATTACCGTTAATGTGGTCTCTCCGGGCTTTATTGATACGGATATGACAAAAGCATTAACTGCTGATCAAAAAGAAAGTATATTTAAAGATATTCCAGCAAATCGTTTAGGCGACCCAAAAGAAATAGCCGCGACTGTTGGATTTTTAGCCAGTGATGACGCTGCATATATCACTGGAGAAACGATACACGTCAATGGCGGCATGTATATGGGGTAAAGCTTTCAGTTATGGAATCTTTATTAAACCAATAAAAATTTACTAATCGGTGAGTGGTTAGACCAGAAAAAAAGTTGTGCCTGCTGCTTGCAAGGCGTCACTTAGCTGAATACACTACTCGCAAATTTATATCTAGCGACTTAAAGGATAACTAGAATTATGAGTACTATCGAAGAACGCGTAAAAAAAATTGTCATTGAGCAACTTGGTGTTAAAGAAGAAGAAGTTAAACCAGAAGCTTCTTTCGTTGATGATTTAGGTGCGGATTCATTAGACACTGTTGAATTGGTAATGGCTCTTGAAGAAGAGTTCGATACTGAAATCCCTGATGAAGAAGCTGAAAAAATTACCACTGTTCAGTCTGCTATTGACTACGTTAACGCTAATAAAGACGCGTAATTTATTATAAACGGTCCTCTCAGGACCGTTTTTTTTCAAAAATATGCATACATTCATAGATAAGCGGAGGCCAATGTGTCTAAACGTCGCGTTGTTGTGACTGGTCTTGGCATGCTTTCCCCTGTTGGCAATACTGTAGATTCTACTTGGAAAAACATTCTTGCTGGTAAAAGTGGCATTGCACCTATTAGCTCTTTTGATTCGACTTCCTTTACCACTCAGTTTGCTGGGGAAGTTAAAGACTTTGATGTTGAGAAGTACATTCCCAAAAAAGAAACCAAAAAGATGGATAGGTTTATCCAACTGGGTATTGCTGCGGGTAAACAAGCCCTTGAACATTCAGGCTTTCAAGTCTCAGCACAAAATGCAGCGCGAATTGGTGTGGCTATTGGCTCAGGGATTGGCGGCTTAGGTCTAATTGAAGAAAATCATCGTAGGATGCTGGAATCAGGTCCTCGGAAAATTTCACCTTTTTTTGTTCCTGCCACTATTACTAATATGATCTCGGGATTTTTCTCGATATTTGAAGGTCTCAAGGGCCCAAATATTAACGTTGTTACCGCCTGTACTACTGGCGTTCATAATATTGGTA
>Ga0316209_1001290_pt1 | contig 27747 bp, 26 predicted proteins | sample 6monopyrite_MG_FD_204945 | JGI IMG/M metagenome (GOLD analysis project Ga0316209, IMG submission 204945) | Microbial mat bacterial communities from mineral coupon in-situ incubated in ocean water Damariscotta River, Maine, United States -... | ecosystem: Environmental > Aquatic > Marine >...
GACTACTACGCGGTTAGCGAAACCAGTTTAGATTTCGCCCTGGCCACCCTTTTCGGAGGAATTCGATTTAGTGAAGAATGGGCGCTGGGTTTTCGTCAATCAGAAAACTTTGAAGGCAATGCAGGTTTGCGGTCCGCCTATGCCGCGCAGTATTACGGGCATGACTTCCTCTTTGAATTTGGCTACCAACTGGTGCAATCCACTGGTGAAGAAGGGGTTTACTTCAACATCAGCCCCCGTTTCTTCGCTGACAGCTACGGCAGCCGCGACCTTGCTAGACTAAAGTTCCAGTAATGATGGCTTTCATTGGTTCGACCGAGCTTGTTCTCGCTGCAGTCGTTGGCCTCCTGCTCTTTGGCGGGCAGCTTCCGGAAGTCATGCGTGAAATCGGAAAGGTCTGGTTTGGCTTGCGTCGGTCCCTAAACGACTTGAAACGGGAGTCCGGGCTGGACGATGCCATGCGTGACATTAAGCGTGAGACCGATGATTTACGGACATCTTCTTATGAGTGGCGCAAGGACATGGACCCTTTCGCTGGGCCCGCAAAAAACGATCCCGCCACGGAAGCGCAAACTGATTCTGCTGACGATATTGACGACGATGCTGACGCAGACAGTGAAGGGGAAAACCCTAAAGTGAACCCCGTCGGTCGGGACCCATTCGCCTCGGACGACTAAATCGAGTCGTGTAGTTCCGGAAAGGAACATGGCCGCGTACGTGCATCAAGTTGCGGCAAGATGATGCTCTCCGCAGCAAGTCGGCAAGCTCCGGTAGATCCTGGCATAAGGAAAACCACAGTCCGACATATTAATCCCGCTGACGCGCGCGATTGGATACATGCGGTTCCAATATCAGCATAACTTAAGTGGCGAAACAGTTCTCCAAATCCGGGCAAGGCTTTGTCGTATAAAGCTTCGATGGCTTCCGGGGTGACATCGCGCTGAGTGATTCCGGTCCCGCCTGTAACCAAAATTGCATGCACCGAAGTTTCTGATGCCCAAGCCTTCACGGTTTGCCGAATCTGCTCCAAGTCGTCGGGGATGACTTGGCGTTGGGTGACATCGTGACCGGCCTCTGCGCATAATTTCTCCAGCAAATCGCCTGATTTGTCGGTGCTGAGATCGCGCGAATCAGAAATGGTCAAGACACGAATGTTTTGCGCAAGAAACGCGCGCTCCTTGCCGCCATGCGCTTTGGGTGGAATGGATGACATCTTAATTTTGGGCTAGAAAATTCTGCACGTTTTTGAAGTGAACCTTTGCAACCTGACGCATCTTGTTTGCTCCGTGAAGCTCTAAAAATTTTCGCATGGCTGGTGGCACTGGACTGCCGCTACCACGAGGAATATCCATTGCCCACGCGGATGACAGCTCTTCCATGCCGATCAAAAACTGCTCACGCGCAAGCACCGATGCAGCAGCAACCGCAAGATGTGCTTCTGCACGTGGGACCTCTACAACATTCACAGCTGGTGCTGCCGCCTGAATCCGCTTACTTACCGGACACGATGGCGAGAACCGGTCCACCACCATGCTCAAGAATCCACTGCGCCGATGCAACGCTCGCAGGCAGTCAAAGTGAAGCTGGGTTAGCAGAGTATTCACATTGCTTCCGGCATTTTGCCATTCCTGGTTGTACTCCAAGGGCATCAAACAGCGTATTTCAAAATCATAGTTCTCGCGAATCCAAGGGCCGAGGATTCGAATGCGTTGGTCGTCAATGGTTTTGGAGTCGGCCACCTTTGAGCTCTGCAAAAGTTCCGCCTTATCCTCAGGGATTGCAACCGCTGCAACAACTAGGGGGCCGAAAGTGTCGCCCTTCCCCGCTTCGTCAGACCCGATGCTGTTCGCTGCAGGCGGGAACCCGACGGAATCCTTGGGTGTCGATGTTTTCTTTTTGCTTGGAGCGGTTTCTTTTGCGCCTAGATATTGCGTATGCCAAGCCACGGTGCCCTTTCCTTGGACTACAAGCTTGCCACTTTTATACAAACTCACCACGACGCCTTCGCCGCGAGCTTGGAAAACAGCGTGCTGCAGATTGCGAAATTCGTAGCCCGCATTATGCAAGGCATCGGAAAGCTGGTTCCCCTCTTGGGAGCTTAAAACGAAGACGTCGGTCATAGGTTGCGCAGGGCTTCTTTAGCTTTGGCTTCAGCGAGATGAATGCTGGATTGGACGCCTTCGCGGGCTGCGATATGCTCCGCGCCATCTCGGGCGGCCGCCGGATCAAGCACGCCTAGGGAGGCATCATAAGCAATCACTATGCGAGCAAATGGTTTTGGAATGATCATCCGGTCCCATGAGTTTGCCTGCCAGAATTTAGAGGCGGCAAAGCCTGCTGTCATCAAAACCCTTCCACTGGTCGCTGCCACATAAACTACGCCAGGTGCAACGGAATAAGAAGGGCCGCGCGGTCCGTCCGGAGTGAAGCCAAGCGCCTCCGGCCCTTTTGCAACCTCTAGCATTTCTTTTAGGGCCCTCGATGCCCCGCGCGAGGAAGAGCCACGAATCGTTTTGAAGCCAAGGCGCGATGCGAGGCCAGCAATCATTTGCCCATCTCGATTCATGCTCATCATGACCCGTACCGGATATCCTCGGTGAGTGCCTATGGCGGACGGGATTTGTTGATGCCAAAACGCAAACACCGGCGCCTCGCCCTGCTGGTGAATTTGATCCCGCAGTTCTTTGTTCAAGAATTTCACTCTCCAGGTGGAAGCCAAGATACGAAACAACACGGGCCCCACCATGATCGCCAAGCGGTTGGTGAAGCGTCGAGTCCAGCGACGGCGGCGAGATTTAGATTGGCTCACGAAAGATTCCGCCACATATCGTCGTCCTCTCCACCGTCTTCGTCGAGCCGCTCTTCTTCCGCTTCCCACTTTCTTGCTAAAGCTTCATGCCGACGGCGACGACGACGCATGGCCAACGGGAACCCTAGGGTTAATCCCAAGGTGACAAAAAGGAAAAATTGCGGGTAAAAGTCTGACAGCAATCGACTCAGTGAGCCAAGTTCATGGCGAAGCGCTTGTTCATGATCAATGAGTCCCTCCTCAGTAAGGTCGATTAGGGCGCGGTCCAAGCTTACTCCAGAGCCGATTTGCTGCATTAGCTGGGCCATCAAATCTTTGCCATGAAGCCTCTCGAGGCGCGCAAAAAAGGAGTGTGCAAGGGCGTAGCCAAGCGCAGCCTTATACGGATCGCTGCCGAAGCCATCGTCGTAGTCGCCGAGGTAAGGCAATTCATTGCGGAAGGCGGGCCAAGAAAGCGCCACTTCGATTCCTCCCAAAAGCCGTTGATCAGTCCACACTTCTGCGATTCCTTCATGTACCCATGCTGGCTGGGCCGCCCACGCATTCGGGCCGAGAGATTGCATCGCCCAATGCACAAGCTCGTGACGCAAAGTCTTATGCAATTGCTCTTGGCTTTGCGCAGCACGAACCACCATGATGATTCGGCCTTCTTGAGGTTGCGTTACTGCCGCATACCAAGAGGGCGAGTCATATCCGAGAAGTTCGCGCAGCTCCTCGCGTTCCGTTACCCAAACTAACTTCCCATGCGGCGAATCGGGCAATCCCAACCATTGGGTTATTTGTTGGAGCTCTCCTTCAGCCGTTTCAATGAGAGGGCGAGTGCGCGCAATCTGATCCCCTGGAGAACTCCAAGCAAAGTGCTCTGTTTGCCCACGCACAACTCCCCCACCTTCCTGCGCGCGTGTGCTAGAAAGTGAGAGCGGCGCTCCCAGCAAGATTGCCAGGAGCGCCGAAAGTGTTGACGACCGAAGTCTCAATGAGAGTTAAAACTCTTCGTGTTCTTCAGGAGCTGGTGGTGCTGCTTCATGCATGCTACCTGCTCCTTCCATCATGAACATCATTCCAACCGGTGGGCCGATTGCGGCTGCCGAGCCAAGCACGGTGAACATGTCTGCCAAACCAAAGCTGCCTACACTGCGGAACCTGGATTCCGAGTCATTCATCCAACTTACAGTGTGGGACGGACGCAGGTAGCGCGAGAACAACTCTGCGGAAGGAAGCTTTTCTGCCTCAAAAGGAAGATCGATTTCTCCAGCTGCCATGCCTAGGACCATGGGCAACATTCCAATTGCCATGCCTGCTGCTGCATCTACTGCCGGACGAGGATCACTCCACGCAATCGAGCTAACTCCAGAGTTAAGGCTGGACAAGAACCCTTCAACATCTGGGTTTGAAGTGATGTTTTCCTCAGGAGTTTCAATGCCATTCATCAGAATGCGGCGCACCGGCTGCTTGGACATTGAGAACACAAGCCAACCATCTTCTGTAACGCCAAAGGTTGGCTGGAAAGAGCCGGCAAGAGCGCTAAGTTGAGGAGGCACTTCATCCATGAACGCAAAGTCAACCATGTAGTAAGCAGGGCCCTTCACGTTTTTAATACTTCCGTCCTCTTGCTTCACGCGTAGTGCAACGCGCTTCATTTCGAGGCGAACTGGAGCTTCAGATTGATCAAGCAGCTCGCGGAAACGAGGCATGAGTTGGGTCAGCATGTTCGATACTGCCGCGCCATCCTTTAGCTCGGTAAACGCAATGCTTTCGGATTGCATGCCAACCGAAGTGCCGTAACCAAAGCTGCGAGTTCCGAATCCGGCAACCGCTGCATCTAGTTCTGGGCGCTTTTCGCCGAACAACCAAGTGTGGATTTCAGGCGCCTCCATGGACATGATGTCGCGTAAGGTTGCGCCTTCCATTTCAACACTTGCAAAGTCATCGAGAGTTTCCAAAACGAATGCTCCAAACTGCGGAGCATCGGCGCGAACGTAAAAACTACTTGCGTCCGATGGAACGTACTTAAGCAGATCCATGTCGGCTGGGCCGGATGCATAAAGGCCATCGCCATCGCCTGACATGCCAACGCGGAGGTTCGTAAAGGTTCCTTCCTCAGTCCAACCGGATGCGAAGGAAACTGAAGTTAGTGGCTTAAGCGCGCGCTCGTAAAGACGAGATGCTGGGCCGTGGAATTGAGGTGCCTCATAAGAAAGGCCTTTAAGCATGGCTTCCACAATGGTGTTCCACTGCATGTAACCAAAGACCACCGAGCCTTCGGTGACGGTGTTGCTGCGCGCGGCGAGAAACTCAGGGTTCGAAGCCAGGCTGCCCACCCCTTTTGCGCCAACCAAGATTGTTGCGACAAGAGCGTCGCCTTCTTGGTAAATCTCAGCGGATGCTTCTCCCATGTTCATCACAAGGATGTCGCCGTTTTCGCTGCCAACCAATTCCATGCCTTCGCTTTCAAGCGCCATGGTGAGGAGTTGGAAAACCGAATCTCCCAAGCCTTCCTTAAGTCCGATGCGCAACATGCCATAGACCTGGGGCTCGCCAGAGAATGGGTTTTCTAGTTCCGGATTTGGACGGAAAGCGAAACCGCCTTCTATCGATTCCAGAGCATCCCAGTAGGTAAGGCCCTCCGGGATTCCCATTCCAGTGGACATACCGCGGATTTGACTCCAAGACTCATCTAGCATGCCAAGGCTTTCGGCGAGAAAGGTTTGCATCTCAGGATCACCGTAGATTTTTCCTAGGCTAGAGCTGCCAATTCCTTCGCGCAGACCGGAAATGTCGGGCACCTCGAAGTAGATAAGCGTGTCGGCAGGAAGTTGTTCTGCCAAAGTTGTGACTTTAGCCTCCGGTATCTGGGGGGCGAGCTGGGCGTAACCAAGCGTGGTCATGCCGCTCATTAGAGCTAGGCCAACAAAGTATGTTTTGAATGTTTTCATGAGTCTGGGGGAGTCCCTCGGGGCATATTCTACGCATCAAATTCCAATCTGCTTGCTTCTTTCTTCCACAACAACGGGACGAGCAGGAAAATCTGATGTCGATGAAGGGACTATCAAGTAGGATTCGCTTCCCACAACGGCGGGAGACCCTCTGCGCATAGCATGCCAGCTTTTTCAATCTCGCCTAACCTCAAGGAATTAAAGAGTTTAGCTTCACATGGTCCTCAGTTTCGAAGACACTCCTCTGTTCGATTGGCTAAAGAAGAACCGGTTTTTCCTGTTCGCACTAGTCCTGATCATAGTCGGCACCCAAGCATTTCAGTACTTTGCCCCAGCCCTCAAGCTGAAGAAGCAAAACGAATCATGGATGCTGTATGACACAATTTTTGTCGATCTAAATTCTGATTTCGACGGAAACCTTTCCGCAAGTTTAGCTCAGGCCAAGGAATTCCCGCTGATTTACCCCGCCGTTGTCTTTACCGCAACTCGGGTCGCCCTGCAAAGCGAGAATGTCCACGCCATGCCCACCCTTAAGCCTGCGCTAGAAGATCTGCAAAGCAGCGCCGACCAGTGGAAAACGGTTTCTCAAACGGGCGACATCACCACCATTGCTGGAGAATTGCTTGCACGCGTACAGGAATTCCAAGCTACCGGCGGTAACCAATGGTCCAACCCTGAGCCACTTGGGACTAAGGTTAAAATCACGGTAAGCTCTTCTTTGGGAAACACTTACGACCTCGTCGCCGGGCTCTATGAAGACCAGGCCCCCGCCGCTTGTGCCGCATTCCTTGCCGCTGTGGAGAATGAGCTTCTAAACGGCCACGAAGTCACTGCCTTGGGCTCCACCCTTACGTTTCGGGACTACAACCCAGGCGCTGAAGAGGACCTACCCTTGGAGCGTCAATTCGGCCTGTTCCACCTAGCTGGCTCCCTTTCGACTTCCATGAAGCCTGGGGAACCGGGAATGCAGGTCCCCGACTCGGTAGTTGTATACCTTCAAGACAGCACCAGCATTGATGGTGGATCGTCTGTGTTTGGCTCCCTTGTTGAAGGCCTCGAGCCGCTCCAGGAAGCCCTAGCTACGCCTCAGGACGACGTCACGTACACCATCGCCTCTGCGGTCGTCCTTTAAGGACTCTTAGCCACCTAATAGCTCCTCGGCCTCCGAAGGGAGGTCGAGGTCTTTGCTTAGGCGGTCAAGGTCATCGATTTCGGAGAAGTGCAGAACTAGCTTCCCTCCACCGCGGGCGTGCAACTTGAGTTCTGCCCTCAGCCCGAGGCGGCGCGAGATTTTTTCCTGGAATTCCTCCGCCCAGGCCGGCTTTGCGCCACGAGTGCCATGCTTCGGCTTTCTTTCACCTTTTGAAATCTCTGCACAAAGCGACTCCGCTTCCCTTACTGACAGCTCCCCGGAAGCTATTTCCTTCCATGCCTGCGCCTGAAGGGGCGTGTCGTTCAGCTTAAGCAGGGCGCGAGCGTGACCGGCGCTAATTGTTTCACGTGAAACATCGTCTTGGATCTCCCGAGGGAGCCCAAGGAGCCGCACAAGGTTTGCAACGGTAGATCGCTGGTAGCCCAACTTGGTTGCAACCTCTTCCTGAGATAGCCCGTATTCCTTTGATAGGCGGGAGCAGGCTTTGGCCTTTTCTATGGGGTCTAAGTCCTCGCGCTGAATATTCTCAATCAATGCAAGTTCAAGGCGTTCTTCGCCAGAAAGTGTTCCTTCGCGCAGAATGATGGGCACTTGAGCGAGACCTGCCAGTCCTGCCGCCCTCCAGCGACGTTCTCCTGCCAAAATCTGATAATTCCCGTCTTCCTGGAGGGTTACAACGATGGGTTGCATCATTCCATGGCGTCGCAGAGACTCGGAAAGCCGCTCAATCCCTCGGTCTACCGCAATACGGGGCTGCTCCGTGTTCGGCTCAAGGCTTTCCAGCGGCACCCAGAGCTTGCCGTCACTGCTGATCTCTTCAGATCCGTGGCGGTTTGAGAGTAGAGATCCAATTCCTTTGCCTAATCGTTTTCCGGTTGTTGCCATGATGCTTAATCGTCAGCGTAACTTACGCAGATGACGATTCCAAGCTTGCCGGACACGGATTATTGCTTCAGGTAACTCAATTCTTCAGGAAGGGTATCGATGCCGCCTTCCCCGAGGTTGGCTTCAAAGAGGAGCGCGATATCTTCAAGCACGGCAGCGTCGCCATCAAAGCGGAACTCTCGAGTGTTTGGGCGCTGGCCAGACAGTAGAAGCAACTGCATAAGACTATCAGTGGATGCAACCACCCCTTCGGAGCTCATTGATATCGGGAGCCCATGATGCTGCGTTAGGCGAACCAAAAGAGACAACGGGCGAGCGTGTAGCTGAACCCCATCAGGGAGTTTTGCAAAAATGTAAGTCTCTTCAACAAGAACGCTTAGGAGTGTTTTTGCAGAATCCACGCCGACCTCAAGACTTCGATAAGCCGCCAAGACACATCCCTCAACAAATAGAGTGAGGAAGGGTTTCGACTCTAAAATCACCGAGGTTGGGTCGCAATCCGGGGTTGCCAGACCTGGGCGGTGCCGTTCGAAGACGTGGGAGAGGGCAACCATCGCTTCAAGAAAATGTAGGGCCTGGCTCATGGCGCCCCGTAGGCAACCCAATTCTGGCCATTTGTCCTCCTCGGAAGAACCAAGCACCATGGAATCGTAATCGCTTTGCCAATTGTGCGCGCGAGCCTTGAAAGAGCGAACCGTCCTCTCTTTGCAAAATTCCTCCAGGAATTGAATCAGACCCTCAGTCTCCTCCAAACCCTTAGCGTCATTGATTGTCCAGGAGTGAAAGAAGCCAAGGTATCGATAAGCCAATCGCGCAGCAGGTAGTGAGTGGGGAGCTTGATTTGCGGCATTCAAATCTTCAAGTCGTGTGCGATCTGCAACCAAAAGCCTGGTTTGTTTGGCCGTCCGAATTGGCTCCTTAGGGGCTTCAAAAACCCATTCGCAACCAGCCTTAACCCATTGAATTTTAAGGATTTCCAGTGTTTTAAGTAATATTTCGGAGAGCCCAATAACGGTTTCCTTTAACGCTTCAGGGAGCCGTCTTTGGGTCCAAAAATCGTCTGCACTGGGATAAACCTCAAGCCTGCCCCGCAGGTGAACTAGGCAGGAAAGGGCTTCGCTTAACCAAAGCGTGCAAGCGACCGATTTGCGCAGAGGGAAGAATTCTTGGTTCGCCCGCGCGCCATGGGCGTCTAGAAACTGCTCTAGGGCTAATGCCTCTCGTGCCAAGGTTGACAAGGAGCCCTCAACCCAAGACTCGGCATCTTGTTGGCGCAAATTTTCTACCGCACCGAGAAACGCTGCGCTCGACTTATCGAGTACTTGCACAAATTCTCTGGGGGGCATCCAGCGCCGACGCGGTTCAGCGTCAGCCCAAGGAGAGGGCTTATTCATCAGGGTTTAGGGAGAATTCCTGTCTTTGCATCGACAAGGCCAGTGTAGGGCTAAATAGAAAGGTTCCCAAATCTAAAGCGGAACTTCAATCCAGCCGATGAAGTCACAGATATGGAGCCCCTCCATGTCGGGGTCCACTCTGCGCCCATCAGGAGCAAACCCATCGCATCAGACCGCTGCCTAGAAGCCTATCTCCGCGAGATCGACGAAGTACCGTTGCTCTCAGCGGCGGAAGAAATTGAACTTGGACGAAAAGTCCAAGAAGGAAACGTTGACGCTCGCGAACACATGATTCGCGCAAACTTGCGCCTTGTTGTTTCCGTCGCCAAACGATTCCGCAACCGAGGACTCGCCCTCCCTGACCTAATCGCAGAAGGCAATATCGGCCTGCTCAAGGGAGTGGAGAAGTTCAATCCTGAAGCAGGCTTCCGCTTGTCTACCTATGCTACTTGGTGGATTCAACAAACGATTCGCCGAGCTTTGATTAACTCCGTGAAAACGGTGCGGGTCCCTTCCTATATGGTTGAGATTCTCACTAAGTGGAATCGGGTGTCCAGTCAAATGACCGTCGACCTCGGTCACAACCCGTCACCCAAGGAAGTTGCAGAGCAAATTGGCATCTCGGCAAAGAACACCAAAGTCGTGCAGCAAACTTTGCGCGGCATGGAAGCGCCTCCCACTTTAGGGTCGGAAGGCATCCACGCAATCCCTGGTCAGCATCGCGAACATAACCGTGATCGCAAAACGCCTGAAGAGATTGTCATGCACGAGGATGCGCTGAAGACTTTACGCGATATCCTAGAGCTAATCGATCCACTCGAGGCTGCCGTTTTGCGCATGCGTTATGGGCTGGACAATGACCAACCTGCAACGCTTGAAGCGGTGTCCAAGAAGTTAGGTGTTTCGCGCGAACGCGTGCGCCAGATCGAACGTCATACTCTGCGCAAGTTACATGCCTACGTCGTCGAAGGAGCCCCGCCCGAACAAATCCTGCCAGCCGCTGGACGGCGAGCCGGTAGTGTTGGGAAAACCGGGCCTGACCACCGACGCGCACAATAAGAACGAGTCCAACCAATCGCTAAAAGAAAACGGGGTGTCACTTTATGTGCACATCCCGTTTTGCGTTTCCAAGTGCCGCTACTGTGATTTCAATTCTTACGCACTCCGCGAACAGGATATGCAGCGGCATGTTGACGCCCTCTTGCGCGAAGCAAAAAGTAGAATAGTAGATCTAAGGCCGCAAACGGTCTTCTTTGGCGGGGGAACACCTTCCATCCTGGAGCCTTTTCTGCTCATGGAATTGCTTGACGGCCTAGATGACATCTGCGGATTTCGTGACAGCGCTTTAGAGGTCACCATGGAGGCCAACCCTGAGTCGTTAGATGACGCCACCGCAAAAGCTGCCTATGAGGGGGGAGTCGATCGTATCTCAATTGGATTTCAGTCTCTCCAAGAAGATGTGCTTCGCGCTTATGACCGCGTGCATAGTCCACAAGATTCCATATGCGCTTTTCATGCTGCACGCAACGCTGGAATAAAGCGAATCAACATCGACCTGATTTTTGCTTATCCAGGTCAAGATCCTGCACAGTGGTTTGCAGATTTGGAAAAGGTGCATGCACTTCATCCAGACCACCTTTCTTGTTATGAATTAGCCTATGAGCCTGGCACGGCCTTAACCCGCTTAAAAGATGTTGGGCGCTGGCAAGCTGAAGACCCAGACCTATGTTTTGAATTGTTTGTTGAAACTCGCGCACGCAATGAGGCCGGCGGGTTTGCTGCTTATGAAGTAAGTGCTTTTGCCAAACCCGGCGAGCAGTCCTTGCACAACTTGACCTATTGGCGCAACTTGGAGTACGTCGGTATTGGCGCAGGGGCCGCGGGCTGGCACCGAGGTGTGCGGCGCAAAAACATCGAACGTCCAGAGGAGTACGAAGCTGCTGTTTTCGCCGGCCAAGATCCAGTGGGGGAGTCAGAAAATAGTTCACCAGAAACCATTTTGTTTGATGCACTCATGATGGGGTTGCGCCTTCCTAAAGAGGGCGTCGACCTTGCCCGATTAAGAAGGATTTCCGGGTTGGATTTGGAAAAACTGCACGGCCCATTGCTTGCCGAGTTGCAGCAAGAACAAATGGTCGAGGTTCTTAAGGGGCGCTGTGGTGGTGCAAAAACATTACGCACAACGCAACAGGGCTTCCTCTTGCTCGACGACATCCTTCAGCGATTCTTGCCTAAGCCGCCGACACTCTCGGTATGATTTCGCGACAACATCATGAGCTTCGCCGACCGCCTTTACGCCGCCATCTCCACCAAAGGCACTCCTGCCATGGTGGGACTCGATCCGCGTTTCGATCGTCTTCCAGAGCCCTTTCGAGCACACGCGAAAGCGGGTCCCAAACAAGCGGCCGATGCCCTGATTGAGTACCACCGCTGTCTGCTCGATGTCATCGCCCCGCACGTGGCCATCGTCAAGCCGCAGAGTGCCTTCTTCGAGCAGCTTGGAGAGCATGGTTTTCGTGCCCTCGCCGATGCCGTCCAGTCTGCCAAAGACCGTGGTCTTCTAGTTCTGATGGACGCTAAGCGCGGCGATATTGGCTCCACCTCTGAAGCCTACGCCAGCACCTTCCTGGGTGGTGGTTGGTCCGATGCCTTCCCCGCAAGCGATGCACTCACCGTCAATCCGTACCTCGGTGAAGATGCATGCGAGCCCTTTCTCGAGGCCGCCGATCGCGCAAATGCAGGGCTCTTTCTGTTGGTGAAGACCTCCAATCCAGGCGCCGGGTGTTTCCAGGATCACGGCGAGCCCCCGCTTGCCGATATCGTTGCGCAGAAGGTTGCCGACTGGGGCGCAAATCGCCTTGGGTCCTCTGGTTGGTCCTCCGTCGGCGCGGTTGTGGGCGCAACTCGACCTGAAGAGCTCGCACATTTCCGCAAGCTTATGCCACACGCTACGATTTTGCTTCCCGGTTTTGGCTTTCAAGGTGGCACTGCGGAAGGACTTTCTTCCGCCTTTAATGCTCGCGGCGAAGGAGCTGTGGTCAACGCTAGTCGCTCAATCTTGTTCGCCTTTGAACGCAAGGATTTGCAGCACCTTTCCACTTGGCAAGAGCGTACCGAAATTGCCCTTTTGGAAATGAAGCAGGCCTTGAAACCCGTTTCTGCTAACCCCGCGTAGGGTGTGGACGCCTCGCCGACCACTGTTGTAGTCTCGCCTGGGTTTGCCGGGGGCCGCCTAAAAACTTTCAACCTAATACTTTGCGCGCTTCAGACAAACCAAGTCCAGCGCCAGAAGGAAGCCTGTCTTGTCCTCGATGAAAACCTATTCAACAAGCAGGACCTGCGTTTCCCTGTTCAAAACGCGCATGGCGATGTGGTTTATTTGGAAGTTCCAGATCACGGCAAACTGAGCCACGCATCCCGGGTGGCCTACCAAAATGCCCTCGCCGATTCTTTGCCCGAAACGCTCGAGGGCCAGGCGGCCATCGCCCATATGCTGCCACCTGCTCTTGCCACCCCACTCGAAGCAGCAGTGGAGTTTTGGACCGGCGTCTTCCCGAACCTTTCCATAGAAACCGTGAAACGCGGCGATACATCTCCAGGTCCAAGCTCAGGGGGTCCCGGTATCACCTGGGGGAGTGCTCGCCATTTTCACACGATAAAGGAACTTGGTTTAGAGTTAGCCTGGATTTTCGAGAGTGAGGCCAGGTGTCACGAAGAATTGATTCCGGTTCCGGCGGGGGCCCTGGGAGAGGCCACCCTTGCTCTTCGCGAAGCCATGTCCGAACACTTAAGTGCAGTCAAAGAACGATCGGCCGATGTCGACCCCAACCTGATTGGTGCATGGTCACGATTGCGTCGCAACATGCGCGAGGATTTAGACCAATTCGCCGCTAAGGCCGAACGCTGTGGCAACAGCCGCCACGGGATTCTTCGGCATCGCGTGCATGCACTTGCGCAAGCCTTGCGCCCTCATGACCTACCGCAAGAAGATCACCTAAGCCTGATGTCCGCTGCGACCTCTTTTCAATTGCATTACCAAGACCAAGAGCGCTGCATCACAAGCCTCAATGCTTGTCAGGGGCCAGAAAGGCTTCTCCGAACAAGCTAGGCGTCGTTATCCTGGGGCCGTGAGAGTCCTATCGATCATCAACCAGAAGGGGGGCGTCGGCAAAACCACCTCTGTCGCCAACATTGGTGCAGCCATGGCGACCAATGGGTTAAAGGTCCTGCTTGTCGACCTGGATCCCCAAGCACATCTGTCGATTAGTTTCGACCGCATGCCAGAACCAGGCGACCCATCGGTTTACACCCTGCTCACTTCCGGCGCTTCCTTTGTTGATGTCATCCAGCCAACCAGCATGGAAAACCTGTTCGTTGCTCCAACCAACCTTGATCTCACGGGTGTTGAAAGTGAGTTGGCAAGCGAGATTGGTCGCGAAGGCATCCTGCGTTTGGCGTTGCAAGATTTGGCCCGCACCGAAGATGCACCCGACGTGGTCCTTTTGGATTGCCCACCATCGCTCGGAACGCTTTCCTTAAACGCGTTGGTCGCTTCCGATTCCGTCTTGGTTCCTTTGCAGGCTGAATTTTTTGCACTGCAGGGCATGGCACAACTGCTCGATGTTTTGGAACGCGTAAAGCGCCGCCTCAACCCTTCGATTGAATTGGTCGGCATTTTGGTTGGGTTGTTTAGTGGCCAGCGCAACTTGTCGCGCGAAGTTGTGGAGGAGTTACGAAATCATTTTGGTGGTCTCGTCATCGACACACATGTTCGCGTTAACGTACGCCTTGCCGAAGCGCCAAGTCATGGACAAACGATTTTTGAATATGCTCCCGAATGCAGCGCGGCGGATCAGTTCCGCGAAATTGCTGCCGAGCTCATCGATCGTTTAGATTTGGCTACAGCGCCTCCCGCTGACGCGCTGGCAGATTCGCTTGCGCCTGAGAAGGAACTCGAAGCTGGATAGGATTCTTCTCGACGCGAACGCCGGCTTGGTGGTGCGCGAAGAAGTACTGGAAACCTTTGTCCGGGTTTCTCGCGAGGCCGGGGGCAACCCATCGTCGATTCATCGTGCCGGACGCCATGCGCAAGCTGTCTTAGAAAATGCGCGCGAAGAAGTTTCTGAAATCTTGCGTTGCTCGGCGCGTGATATTCTTTTTACCAGCGGGGCCACCGAAGCAAATAACCTTGGAATCCTCGGTTTAGCGCGCGCAGCAGAGCGTTTACAGGGAAAGCCCCTTCTGCTCTTGTCGTCGCGCGCAGAACACCCGGCGGCCCTTGCGCCTTTACGTTTATTGCAACAGCAGGGGTTTCCTTTGCGCCTGGTGGACATCGATCGCCACGCAATTGCCGATGTCGACGCCATGCTGGAACACCAATCCTCCGCCGATGCTAGCCTTAGTGTTGTGCAGTGGGCGAATAATGAAACCGGTGCGGTTCAACCTATTGGTGCCATCGCCCACTCTTGTAACGCCAATCATCTTTGGCACTGCGATGCCGTGCAAGGCTTTGGCAAGCTCGCGCTAGATCCTTCTCTTTGGCGCGCAACCACACTGTCTTTGTCTGGACATAAGTTTGGCGCGCCGAAGGGCATTGGTGTTTTGCGTTTATCCCCTGACGCCATGCTCGACCCCGTTCAGGTTGGCGGCGGACAACAACGCTCTTTGCGTTCCGGAACGGAATCGCCAGCGCTGGCAGCCAGTTTCGCGCACGCATTGCGCCTTGCACTTGAAGAGCAATCCGGCGATGCAGAGCGCTTGCTTAAATCACGCGTCTATTTCCTCGAGGAAATTCAAAAACTCGGCCTTCCTTTTCATTGCAATCACTCCGATGAAAACGGATTGCCAAACACCATGAATCTTTCGTTCCCGGGATTAGATGGGCGCATGTTGATTCCCGCTTGCGATGCCGATGGTCTTGAGATTTCGGCTGGCGCGGCCTGCTCCTCTGGCGCCGCACTCCCAAGTTCGGTCCTTGTGGCGGCTGGATTGGACCCGGAAGTTGCACGCGCTTCCCTGCGGATTAGCTTAAGCCCAGATTTGCAAGATTCGGAGTTGCGTGAGGCGGCAAAGCGCCTTGGGAAGTTGCTTCGCCGCTTGTACGAAGTTGCAAAACGCTAGTCCTTTCCCAGGGTCGACTTAGGGCTTTTGTTGAAAACTTTTACGACTTATCAACAAGCATCTTCTAAATTAGTGCATCCCCAGCGGGAACACCTAATGCTTTGTGTTTAAAGGACTTAGGGCGTTCTCGCAAGAATCATAGTGCAACACCCACTCCTCCCTGACCCCAACCTCGTTTGGACCTCCGCACTGGATGTTCTCGAGACTGAATTGGGCCCGGCAGAAGTCGACGGATGGTTGCGCGGAGCAGAATTGCTTTCTATGGATCAAGGCCTGGCCAAGATCTCGGTCCCCACTGCGCTTCATTTTGAGCGCATTCGTGACCGCCATCTTCCATCCCTCTGCCAGGCCCTTGGTGTTCAAAATTGCGTGCTTGAAGTCACCGAACTCGACCTCGAGCAAACTCTGCCCCCCGAAGACCTACTGCCGACCTCCAGCGGCCCTGATTCCACTTCCTTAACCCCCGCCAACGGTGGCACCGCTTTAGAAGCAGAGCCCGAAATTGAAGCGGAGCCGCTTCTGCTAAACCAGGAATATGTGTTCGACACTTTTGTCGTCGGGCCATGTAACCGATTCGCGCATGCTGCCGCACATGGTGTGGCCGACCGCCCAGGAGATGCTTTCAACCCGCTGTTCCTTCACGGGTCGGTTGGGCTTGGAAAAACGCACCTCATGCAGTCAATTGCGCATCGCCTGCGCCGCAACAATCCTAAGGTGCGCATTGCATTCCTCTCTTGTGAGGAGTTCATTAACCACTTCGTTGGTTCTTTGCAGCAAGGTAGCATTTCGCATTTCCGCGATCGCTACCGCAAGGTAGATGTGCTGATTGTTGACGACATCCAAATGTTGTCGAATAAGCAGCGCACCCAAGAAGAGTTCTTCCACACCTTTAACGCGCTTCGTGCCGCACAAAAACAGATTATTCTGTCCTCTGATGCGCCTCCAGGAGAAATTCCAAACCTCCAGGAAAGGCTTGTAAGTCGTTTTAAGTGGGGATTGGTGGCCGAAATAGAAACTCCATGTTTCGAAACTAGGGTTGCCATCCTGAACCGCAAGGCGGATCGCATTGGAATCGACCTTCCGGATCCCATCTCGCATTTCATTGCGGAGCACGTGGACCGCAACGTGCGCGAGCTAGAGGGCACCCTCACTCACCTGCATGCTTTGTCGCAGTTAAATGGGCTTCCTATTAGTTTGCCGCTTGCGCGCCAGGCTTTGGGTTCAGAACGCAATGCAAAGATGCAACGCATCATTCGCATGGATGACATCCTGCAATGCGTCATTGCGCATTTTGGGGTACGTCTGGCAGACCTTCAGTCAAAACGTAGGACTCAGTCCATTGTTTACCCACGTCAGGTAGCCATGTTCCTAGCGCGTAGCTTGACCGACCACTCCCTAGAAGAGATTGGTGGACACTTTGGCGGGCGCGATCACAGCACCGTGGTTTACGCCATTGAAAAAATGGAACGCCGTCGTCGTGTCGATGGTGATTTCGCCTCACTTCTCGTAGAACTAGACCGCAAAATTCGCAACGGCGAGTCTTAAATATGCGCTTTTCACCTAAGCCTCATGCACCTCAAGCGTGCATGAGGCTTAACTTTTGCCTGGAGAACCTGTGGAAAACCGGGGAGAACAAGGGGAGTAATCCCATCGTTCTCAACACTTTCCACAGGACTCAGAGGGATCTAATTCGCACGGTGGAAAAGCCCTCGATTTATCCCCAAATCTTCCCCTTGTATCCCCTGGCTCCAGGCCCCAACAGAGCTCAAACAGGACTTCGCAAGGAACTGAAAACAAAGGACTTAGGGGTGCGACTTGCCCTTTATCCACAAACTGTCTTCGCCTATAATACGAAGACTAATTATTACTTCTTAAGTAATTAGAAAGAGACCTGCCAGCCCATGAAGTTCCTCATCGACCGACTTGCTTTTCGCAACGCCTTGCAGCGCGTTGAGATGGGCATTGACCGCAAACCCACTAATCCCGTCTATGGCGGCATCCTGATTGAGGCTTCGAACAACAGCTTGCAGTTGATGACCAACGACCTCGATATGGCCGTGCGTTATCGGATTGATTTTGTTCAAGTGGACCAACCGGGTTGGGCTGTGATTCCGGGTCGCGAGCTGGTCGACATCATCAAAGACGTTGAGTCCGACACCGTCACGCTTACCCTTAACGACAAAGGCAGCGTAGAACTTCAGGCCGGTGAAGATGTTTGTGATTTAGTGACCTTTGAAAGCAGCGCCGGATCAGAGTCCACCGACCGCTCCGAGAGTTTTCCTTTGGTCGCCGCACTGGAAGGCGAAGCCGACGTCACCATGGACAAAGGTGATTTCCTTGTCATGGTGAACTCCACGCGCTTTGCAACTTCGCGTGTGCAAGATACGCGCTTTGCTACCGAGGGAGTTTTGTTTGAGTTGAATGATGGGCAAGCCACCATGGTCGGTACCGATGGTCGGCGCTTGGCATGCATCCATCGTCCGGCAACTGGTGGTAAAGGCGGCAAGGCCCGCGCAGTGTTGTTGCCGAAAGTGTTAGATCAGATTTACCGTTTCGGTTTGGACGAAGAAGGGGACGCCATCAGCATTTGGTTCCTAGGCAACCTGGTCGGTTTTCGCTTAGGCAATCTAGAATCTTTTGGTCGCGTGCTGACCGGTGAATACCCGAATTACAGCAACGTGATTCCTGCTGCAGGTAAACACGTGGTACGCGCTCATCGCGAATCCTTTTCTAAGAAGCTCAAGCTTGCTAGCCACCTTACTCAGGATTCTGCTGCCGTCGTACGCCTTGGCTTAACTTCGAACAACATGGAGGTTGCTTCGGAGCATGAGGGGCGTGGACGAGCATCAGCAAATTTTGAGGTGGATTACACGGGTGAAGGTTTGAAGATGGCATTCAACCCAGCCTTCATTCTCGATGGATTGAAGTCGGCCCATAGTGATCAGATTGAACTGCAGGTTGATGATGCATCGCGTCCTGCAAAGTTCGTTCTCGGCGATGATTACTCTTACGTAGTTATGCCCCTTAGTGCTCTCGTTTGAAAAAGAAATCGAGACACAACCACGAAGCCGTCCCAATCGGGGACATCGTGAATCAGGTCTTTCAGCAATTTGGCCTTTCCCGCGGCTCAGAGTACCGGCTGGTATTTGAGTCATGGGATCGCATCGTGCCGCCCGAGTTTATCGGGCGCGCACAAGCCGTTTCCTTTCGCAATGGCAAACTAATCGTTGCCGTCGAATCCTCCCCTTTGCTCGAAGAGCTACGCGGTTACCGTGCGGGGGAATTCATAGCGTTGTTAAACCAGGACATCAGCATCCGCGGTGAAGCAACCCATCTGGTCGTTCGGGGCATTGAGTTCCGGCGCAACTAGACACAAGATGAGTCAAGACAAGAACACCAACTACGATTCCGGTTCCATCCAGTTCCTTAAAGACTTGGAGGGTGTACGTAAGCGTCCAGCTATGTACATTGGCGATACCGCCTTCTCTGGCTATCACCACTTGCTGTGGGAAATCGTCGACAACTCGGTTGACGAAGCACTCGCAGGATTTTGTACCAACGTTGAAATCACTTTAAATGAAGATGGTTCGGCAACGGTCATCGACGATGGACGTGGTATTCCGGTGGACATTCACCCGGAAGAAGGCGTACCTGCAGTCGAGCTAGTGATGAGTAAGTTGCACGCCGGGGGCAAGTTCGATGGCAAAGCTTACGCGGTTTCTGGTGGCCTTCACGGTGTTGGTATTTCCGTAGTGAATGCACTGTCAGAGAGAACAGTTGTTGAGATTTACAAAGACGGCACGCACTACCAGATTGAGTTTGCTCGAGGTGTTAAAACCAAGGATCTGTTTGAGGTAGGCAAGACAGACAAGCGAGGAACCAAAGTTACCTTTATGCCAGACTCAGAAGTGTTCTCGCACCAAGGTTACGAATGGGACACGGTTCGTAAACGCCTTCGTGAGATGGCTTATCTCATGGGAACTTCCGGGTTGCGCATCAACTTGGTCGACAACCTGAGTGGCAACAAGGAAAAGTTTCATTACCCCGAAGGATTGGTTTCTTACATCAAGGATTTAACCGAGGGGAAAGAGAATCTTACCGAGGTCGTGCATTTCATTAAGGACGTTGAATATCACGAGAAGTCCTACAACGTGGAAGTTGCGTTGCGTTACACCAACGATTGGCACGAAGGGGTTTACTCCTTCGCTAACAACATTCGTACTGCCGATGGCGGCACCCACCTTTCGGGTTTCCGTGGCGCTTTAACACGCACGCTAAACAGTTTCCTAAAGAACAACAACTTGTTGAAGAAGGGAGACATGCCATCTGGCGATGACTACAAAGCGGGTCTTTACGCAGTAGTTTCTATCAAACTTCCAGATCCACAGTTTGAAGGTCAAACCAAAGGCAAACTGGGTTCACGCGAAGCATCTCCTATTGTTGAAACGGTAGTTAACGAATGCCTTGGTACTTATCTGGAAGAGCATCCAGAAGCAGGGCGTATGGTGGTGCGAAAAGCATTACTCGCTCGGGACGCACGAGACGCCGCACGCAAACAACGTGATTTAGTACGCCGCAAGGGTGCGCTAAGTTCCGGTTCGCTTCCTGGAAAGTTGGCAGACTGTCAGTCGCGTGACAAAACTGAGACCGAACTGTACATCGTGGAGGGTGACTCTGCAGGTGGTTCGGCAAAGACTGGACGCGACCGCTTCTTTCAGGCCATCCTTCCTCTAAAGGGAAAAATCCTAAACGTTGAAAAGAACAGCGCAAATCGCATTGTTTCTAATCAAGAATTGCAGACCATGATCCAGGCGATTGGTGCAGGAGTTGGTGACGACTTTGACCCAGACAAATGTCGCTATGGAAAAGTCATCATCATGACCGACGCGGATGTCGATGGTTCTCACATTCGTACTTTGATTCTGACCTTCTTCTTCCGTCAGATGAAGCCGCTGATTGAGGCGGGGAAAGTTTTTGTTGCGTGCCCGCCACTTTTCCGCGTACAAAAGAAGGGTTCGAAATCTTTCCGCTATATTCATGACGAAGAAGAGCTCCGTGAAAGTTTAATGGCGCACTCTACAAAGGAAGTGTCGGTCAGTCTTCCCGGCGGCGTAAAGGTCGATGGGGAAAACGCTGAAGAAGCGCTGCGTAACTTGCAACAACTCGATCGCTGTCTTTCCACGATGAAAGGAAAGCGTCGCGGGGTAAGCGCAGAAGAGTACTTAGCTGCAGCAGATGCGGATGGCGACCTTCCCGTTGCCCTCGCAGTCGATGTAGAGAGCGGTGTTGAAAACTTCTTCTGGAAAAACGCAGAGCTTGATGCCTACTTAGCTGGCTTAAGTGATCCACGTGTTTGGGATGGTTTCGAATCGGAACTCCCACGCGATGAGGCTAACACCTTGGTTTTCCGCTATACCGAAAAACTGTCCGCGCAGCCCGCCTTCCAAAGGTTGCGCGCCCTTGGAGTTGGCTTTGGCGCCTCGAATGATGGCAACGATTCACCAATGTTTCAGTTCGATGATGGCAAGGAAGTTCGCAGCGCAAACAATCTTGCGGAAGTCGTGGGTATGTTCCGCGATCAAGGTATGAAGGGTATTGAAGTGCAGCGCTACAAAGGCCTCGGCGAGATGAACCCTGACCAGCTTTGGGAATCCACCATGGATCCAACGACGCGTTTTATGAAACGCGTCATCCTCGATGATGCTTTTGAAGCCGATAAAACCTTCACCATGTTAATGGGCGATGAAACCGGACCGCGTCGTGAGTACATTGCTAATCACGCACACGAGATTGAGAATCTCGATATCTAGAACGCCCTAGCGCTGTCAGGGGTCTTCGTTTGTTGCGCGAACGAGGGCCCAAAATCCACGGAAACGCCCACCCTTTATGCAGGACGAAATGTAAACGTCATGCCAAAACTAAGAAGCAAGGGTGTAACCGATAAAAGCGGCAACCCAAGCAATTGCGCCCATATAGCTAATCATAAAGATTGGCCATTTCCATCCGCCGGTTTCACGCTTTGCGACGGCGACGGTAGATAAACACAACAAGGCGTAAACAAAGAACAGCAACAATGCAATGCCGCTGGCGAAGGTCATTGGCGGCTCTCCAGTCTCTGGATCTGGCGTTGTGAGGATGGCGCCTAAGCCAGGGAATTCTCCATCGATTTCCTCGTAGGCGTAGACTTCCGCCAGGGTGGAAACCATGAGTTCTCGTGCAGCAAAGGATCCAATTAGTCCGACATTGACACGCCAATCAAAGCCAAGTGGGCCGAAGACCGGCTCCATGGCATGGCCCAAATCTGCCGCATAACTTTGTTCAATCTGGGCGCGGTGCGCTTGAGCTGGAGTGAAGTCATCTGGCGAATGATGTTGCGGGAAATTTAGTAAAAACCACAACACCACGGATCCGGCCAGGATGACCGAGCCGGCGTCTTTTAAGAACACCTTTACCCGACGGAAAACCTGGATGGCGACCGATCGAAAGGAAGGGAACCTATACGGCGGAAGCTCTAAGTAAAAGGGAAGGCTTGCACCCTTCAATATGCCACGTTTGAAAATACCTGCAAACAGAACTGCGCTGATTCCACCAAGCAAGTACAACCCCATAAGAGTTAATCCTTGGTAAGTGAAGGGGCCCCAAACCGTAGTGCTCGGTATGAACGCTGAAATCAACAGTGCGTAAACCGGAAGGCGAGCAGAACAGGTTGCGAAGGGTGCAACCAAAATTGTTGCGAGACGGTCGCGTGGAGATGGGATGGACCGCGTCGCCATGATGCCGGGGACAGCGCAGGCATAAGAGGATAGTAGAGAAATAAAACATCGTCCTTCGAGGCCCGCCCAACCCATGACGCGGTCGATCACAAATGCAGCGCGCGCCATATATCCAGAAGCCTCGAACATAAAAATGATTCCGAACAGCAGGGCGATTTGTGGAACGAAAACAATGACCGCGCCAACTCCTCGAATGATGCCATCAGCCAAAAGGTTCGTCATCATTCCGGCGGGCAAAGTTTCAATGACCCAATCGGCGGTGATGTCCATCCATCCGGAAAAGAAATCCATGGCTGGGGCCGCCCACGAAAAAATGGCCTGGAAGAACACCGCAAGGAAGGCCGCAAAAACAATCAGCCCCAGCACCGGGTGCAATAAAACTCGGTCAATCCGGCGGGTCAGCTGGCTCTCCGACAAGGGATGGCGCGTAACCTTTTTCAAGAGCTCATCGGCCCAGCGAAAACGAGAATGCGTGTCGCCGGGGGGAACGTTCTGCGCGATGGCCCATTTGTTTGCCTCGGTAAGCTTTGATCGTAAGTCATTAATGCCTAAGCCTTTATTGCCAACAACGCCAACGATCGGAATCCCAAGAGCGCTCTGAAGTTTGAATAAATCTAAGTCCCCGCCGCGCGCCTTCAGCTCATCGATCATGGTTAGGACTAATAAGGTGGGGCGGCCAATTTGGAGCACATCGGCCAGCATGGGAAGGGAGCGCTCCAGAGTCGTTGCGTCGGCGACAAAGACGATGCCATCGGGCTGCTTTCCTCCATCCATTTCGCCCTTCAAGACCTTAGATGTGACGGCCTCATCTTCGGAAATAGCATGCAGGGAATAGCTGCCGGGCAAATCAGAAAGCGTGATTTTGGAATCGCCAACTTGCAGAAAACCCCGGCGCCGATCCACGGTGACTCCTGGAAAATTGCCGGTTTTTGCCGAAAGGCCCGTTAGGGCGTTGAAAAGGGTTGTTTTGCCCGCATTTGGGCTTCCGACTAGGGCCAGATGGAGTTCTTGGCTCATCCGATATCTCCCAAGGACGAAATGCTCTTTATTTTTACGCGGCGTGCTTCTTCTGGACGGAGTGCTAGTTGGTACCCGCGCAAGGTCAGGATGAGTGGGCCACCAAATGGCGCTTGGCGCTCAAACCGGACCTCAGTTCCAGGGGTGAATCCAAGCTCTTTAAGTCGCTCACAAATATCGCAGCCACCCTCAACCTCCACCACCTGCGCGAGTAAAACTTGCGGCAAGTCGGCGAGCGTGAGGTTTTGGAGGGAGGGGTTCAAGAAGGGCATCTATTGAGACTCAATTGCAATAGTGAGCTGAGAGATTATACCGCCAGAGCCAACAAGGGAAGCGAAAAATCAACCATTGCGGACGTTATGATAACGGCGCAAATGGTTGATTCACCTTCACCAAAGCAGGCTGCCGGGATTTCGGCCGCCGAACACGTGAAGACCGGGATGATTCTGGGTCTTGGAACCGGCAGCACCGTAGCTTTTTTTCTGGACGCCCTTGCCGAGCGCATGGGAAAGGAAGGCTTAGAAGTGATTGGTGTTCCAACTTCTGTGGATACAGCGGAGAAGTGCAAGGAACTTGGCATTTCCCTGGCGACCCTGGAAGAACAACCGATTCTCGATTTAGTGATCGATGGCGCGGATGAAGTCGATCCAGAGTTTCGTTTGATTAAAGGTGGCGGTGGAGCGTTGTTGCGCGAAAAAATCGTTGCGGCCGCTGGAACGAAAGTCATCATTATCATTGGCGGCGGAAAGCGAGTCGAGCGCCTTGGAACGACTTTTCTTCTGCCAGTTGAAGTTCTTCCTTTTGGATACCTTTCGATTCGCGAAACGGTTGCCAAACTAGGTGACTGTAAACCCTATGTGCGCAACACCGATGCGGGTGAACCACTCGTAACCGACAACGGTAATTATATTTTGGATTGCCGTTTTGAAAATGGGATTGCAGATGCAAGCCAATTGCATGCTGACCTCTCCCAAATCCCAGGCGTGGTGGAGGTTGGTCTTTTTCTTGACCTTTGCCATCTTGTCATTGAAGGCACCGACGATGGAAAGGTAGTTACCCTTCAACGCTAAACCTGATGCAAAAAATCTACACACTCACAGTTGAAGAACTTGAAAAGCGCTTACTCGATCAAGTAGGCAGCACCTGGCCGCCGATTGATAAGGCCCTGGAAATGGCAAAGTCCGCACACGATGGTCAAGTACGCAAAGGTTCTGGTGAACCTTATATCGCGCATACACTGCGAACTGCGTTGTGGCTTTTGGAGGTTGCAGAGCAGAAGAATAACGCGGCGGTGATTTGTGCCGGCTTACTTCATGATGTCGCCGAAGACACAGAACTAACCGCAAACGATGTTGAAGACGACTTAAGTCCGCAGGTTGGAGATTTAGTGCGCGCGTTAACGCACCCTGACTTGAAGGAAGGTGAGACCAAGTTCGAGCGCAACATGCGTCATCTAGATGGCCTCCGTTGGGAAGGTCGCGATGCTCACATTGTGAAGAGCGCCGACCGCCTCGACAACATTCTCACGATGGAAGGAGCCTTTACTCCCGAGCGTCGTGAAGAATATTTGAAAGAAACTGAAGATGGCGTTTTGCCACTCACTCTCGCATCGAACACCGCGCTTTATCACGCGTTGAAAGATGCATTGGCTGCAGCAAAGTCTGCTTCCTAAAACAAGCCCGTCCGCCCCCGAAGACGATGAAAGAAAGCCTCGATCGTGCAAATGAATTAGAGCGTCGCCTGGATCAAATCCGGGGGCGTCTTTGACTACGCATCGAACGCCGAAAAGAAAGCGGAGTTCAACAAGGTCATGGCTGAAGGTAGCTTCTGGGATGACCAGGAGTCTGCGCAGAAAGTTATTGGTTTGATGAAGCAGGCGCGGGCGGTTACCGACCCGATAGATGCAGCCGCGGAAGTACTAGAAGAAATTACCATGCTTGCAGAACTCGGTGAAGAATCCGGGGCAGCGGAAGTGGTGGATGACATGGCAGCCGCAGTAGAAGTCGCCGAAGGCAAGCTTGACGCGCTGGAGTTTCAAGTCATGCTTGGAGGCGAAAACGATAACCGCAACGCCTTCGTTTCGATTCAAGCCGGTGCTGGTGGCGTCGATGCAACCGATTTCGCTGAAATGCTTATGCGTATGTACTTACGCTGGGGCGAAGCCAAAGAGTTTGAAATCGCAGAGATTGAACTACTCACCAATGATGAAGGCGGTATTCGACACGCGACGCTTTTGTTTAGCGGACCATACGCATACGGCAAATTAAAGGCCGAACGCGGCGTTCATCGTTTGGTGCGTATTTCGCCCTACGATACCCAAGGGCGTCGGCATACGAGCTTTGCAGCAGTTGAGGTTATGCCGGAATTTGAAGATGAAGGCGCCATCAATCTCGACATGAGTGAAGTGCGAGTAGACACCTATCGTGCCGGTGGCGCAGGTGGTCAGCACGTCAACAAAACCGATTCTGCAGTTCGTTTTACTCACCTACCTACTGGCATTGTGGTGCAGTGTCAAAACGAGCGCAGTCAGTTAAAGAACCGCCAAATCGCAACCAAAATGTTGGTGGCGAAACTTTTTGATTTACGCGAAACCGAACGCGACGCGGACCTCAAATCGATGTATGGAAACAAGGGTGAAATTTCCTGGGGATCCCAGATCCGCTCTTATGTTTTGCATCCATACCAGATGGTGAAAGACCATCGCACAAATTTCGAGATCGGCAATGCACAGTCCGTTCTTGATGGAAACATTGATCCCTTCATTGAAGAATACCTTCGCTCTCGAGCAACACGTTAAGTCCATGTCCAGCGATCGAATCCCAGTCCGCCGCGCTTTGTTGAGCGTTTTTTACAAAGACGGCATTGTTGAACTCGGCGAAGCGCTTGCAGCGCAAGGTGCCGAACTTCTTTCCACCGGAGGTACCCGTAAAGCATTGATGGACGCCGGTCTCGATGTCATCGAAGTGGCCGACTACACAGGCTTCCCAGAAATGATGGACGGCCGCGTGAAAACGCTGCACCCGAAAATCCATGGTGGTTTATTGGCACGACGTTCCGATGAAGGACACCTTGCGTCCATGACCGAACATAGCATCGGGCCGATTGATATGGTGGTGGTCAACCTCTACCCATTTGAAGAAACGGTTGCTGGCGGTGGCACGGTGGAGGAAATTATTGAGAAGATCGATATCGGCGGTCCATCTATGCTGCGCTCCGCTGCAAAAAATCATGAAAGCGTTGCCGTAGTTTGTGACACGGAAGACTATCAGTCGATCGCTGTAGAATTGTCTGAAGGAGGAACTTTGCTAGCAACGCGTCGAAGGCTGGCGGCGAAAGTTTTTGCACGCACCGGCGAATACGACGCCGCCATCGGGCATTGGTTTGCCGGGCAAGAAGGTGGCGAACTTCGTTACGGTGAAAACCCACATCAAAAAGCAGGCTTTTTCCCTGACGCCACTTCCTTCGGATTAGGCGCAGCGGAAGTCTTGCCGGGCGGCAAAGAGCTGTCCTATAACAACTGGTTGGATTTAGATGGTGCGGTTGCAGCGGTGAATGACTTGCCACTTCATTCTGCCGTTGTGGTCAAGCACACCAACCCATGTGGCGCAGCTTTGGGCACCCATAATGCTGAGGCACTCGAGCGGGCCTGGGAAGGTGATCCGCTTTCCGCTTTTGGATCCGTAGTTGCCGTGCACGGAACCTTCGATGCTGCGTGCGCCGAGTTTCTTGCTGGCCCAGGTCACTTTGTCGAAGTTCTTGCCGCAAATGATTTCGAAGAGGATGCGGTCAACCTTTTACGCACAGGACCTAAGTGGGGTAAGAATTTGCGCATTGTCAAAATCGCAGACATTGGGAACCCTCGCGAGCAAAAGGAAGCGCGCAGAGTCTGGGGCGGAACTCTTGTTCAAGATTCCGATACCCTTAGCGGATTTACCGCAGACCTGAAAGTTGCTGGATCGGTGAAGCTGCTTCCGGAATTGGAAGACGACTGCCGCCTGGCTCAAACCCTGGCCAAGCACCTAAAGTCGAATAGCATTTGCTTAGTTAAGGACGGTATGTTGGTCGGCGCAGGTGCTGGCCAGATGAGTCGCGTGGACTCAGCGGAAATTGCGGTCAAGAAAGCCGGAGATCGTGCGCAGGGCGCGGTGGTTGGCAGCGACGCATTCTTCCCATTTCCAGATGGCCCAGAAGCTTTGGCAAATGCTGGCGTTGCGGTCATCGTCCAACCTGGTGGCTCCATGCGCGACGACGAAGTTACTGCAGCATGTGATGCGAAAGGAGTTTGCATGGTGCATACTGGGACCCGGCACTTCCGCCACTAAGCGGAGACTTTCATGGCTACTCAACAATTCAAATGTGAACTTTCCTGGTCCGCAAGTCGGGCAAAGGAGTTTGAACGCTGCCGTCGTGAGAACTGGTATGCACGCTATGCATCTTGGGGCTGGTGGACGGAAAAGCCACGCGGCGATAAGTACGCAATGATGGTGCATAAAAACCTGACGTCTTTGCCGGCGTATGCGGGTGATTGCATGCATCGAGCAATTGAGCGCTGGTTCCAGTTAAAGCAAGGCGGCACGACAATGACCGCCAAAGAGCTTTATGAGGAAGCCGTGGATTTGTTTCGCGAAGGATGGCGGCAGTCTTCCACAGAAGAGTGGAA
>Ga0316209_1001291_pt1 | contig 27735 bp, 23 predicted proteins | sample 6monopyrite_MG_FD_204945 | JGI IMG/M metagenome (GOLD analysis project Ga0316209, IMG submission 204945) | Microbial mat bacterial communities from mineral coupon in-situ incubated in ocean water Damariscotta River, Maine, United States -... | ecosystem: Environmental > Aquatic > Marine >...
TAACGCCAGTCTGACTTAGGTGTGAACTGACAAACTTCTTTGGTATCTTCATTGAGATAATCAAAGTATTCATAGTGCTCAAAATCTAATTTTCTGTACTTATAACACTGTATTGTGGCGCACATATTACCCGCAATATTATGATTGTATAACTGGTGAGTCTGAAATTGCCCGGGATCCAGCCAGGTCACCTGCCCTGAACTTAAAACAGCTTGTTGATAAGGTTTATTTTCTTCAAACTGAAGTGACTTAAACCATCGACAACTCAAACTACCGTGCAAAACTTTTATGATGGCATTACATTCAGCATGGCGGTGAACAGGTGAATAATGTTGGCCGGGCCATATCTCAAGAACGTATGGCGCACCTGGCGAGTCGCCCAGATTTTCTCCAATGGTAATTCGCAAATAACATTGCTTCTTACGCTCTTTACTTAAACCTGCGGCTTTTTCCAATAAACGTGTATGACATACGGCACCTTCTGTCATGATGCTCCAGTTAATCGCATCGGAAAAATCAGGGAAATCGGGAGCATTCAATGTCAGATTTTTACCAGCCACATTATTATAAAGATGCGCACATTCTGCACTTAAATTATTAACAACTGTTGCATCATTGCTGTCAATCAAATCAAGATTAATCTGATCATGCCCGACTATGATGGGTGGTGCACTTGTCGTAACAGGTAGTCGACGATAGAGAGGACGAATCTTCTCCAGTTCTTCTTCACTAAAGTTGCCGGCAATAGAAAAGCTGTCCAGTAAAGAAACCCATGCCATCTTGCCTTGTTCCAGAAGATGAGCATAATTAAATTCAAGATCACACAACTCAGCAACCATCTCACCTTTACCAAATCGGATGAGAGTATTGTTTTTATCAATACTTAACCAGTAAATTTGTTCACGATCACTATTCAGAAAAGGGTCGGTATCGACCTCACCTTTTGCGACCTCATATAATATTTCATCCACTTTTCCTTTAGTGATTACTCGAAAACTGGTTCGCATCTCTCCAATATCAACCATCAAACAACTGCAACCCGTTCGAAAGAGAATACGGAATCGTTTTTTTGCGTGCAATAAAAACCCAACGGTAGCCTGCCCTTTTACTTCAAGATTTTTGCGCACATGATGTACAGAATGAATAATTTCTCGTGGATTATCGTGGATTCGTTTTATTGTTGGGTGTAACTCGTGGATAGCATTCTTTTTTGTCATTTCCATAAACAGCTCCTTGAATGAAAGGGGTACACGTCTGAGTAAAACTAAATCAATCACTGAATCAAGTTAATTTAGTTACACACATTCTGTAAGCATCTTTCCATAAGAGATATATCTGTTTACAACTCTTTACAATTTAAGGCAGGTATTGAACACACTTTAACTTTGAATAAGACAAGTGTTTTATTACATTAAGACGCCATCATCTGGCTGAGCATGGAATCAAGCTCATCAATATTATAGGGTTTACTTAGCGCACCTTTAAACCCATAATCTGCAAATCGCGCCATCACTGAATCATTTGAATAACCACTGCACACGATCACTTTTGCTTCATCATCGATGGAGAGCACACCCTGGACAGCTTCTTCCCCACCCATGCCGCCGGGTATTGTTAAATCCATAATAACAACGTCGATTGGTTCATTTCCAACGGCTCTTTCTCTATACTTTTCTATCGCTTCAATACCATCCAGTGCATGCACCGCCTGATAACCCAATTCTTCTAACATGGCTTCAGCAACTTCATGCAACATCTCCTGATCATCCATAATCAATACACGTCCTTTTACTTTGGATTGATTAATATTTACAACATTATCCGGTGCGGCTTCTGGCATAGAGTCTGAAGCCGGTAGATACAGAGTGAAACAGGTGCCATTGCCCTCTTCTGATTCAGCGAATAAAAAGCCATCATGTTTTTTAACAATGGAAAATGACGACGCCATGCCAAGACCACTACCACTCGATTTGGTCGTAAAGTATGGATCAAAAATTTTACCGATAATTTCATCTGGAATCCCTGGCCCAGTATCACGTATCTCAACTTTGTAATAATGACCAGCATTGATAAACGTTTCGCTAATACCAGGAACAGTATTAACATTACTAAAGACAACGCTAATAGAACCTTCATCATTCATTGCCTGACGTGCATTAATAACAATGTTCTGAATAACCTGACTAATCTGCCCGTTGTCGATATCGGCTACCAGCACATTCTCACCCTCATTCGAATTATCGAAGGTTAATGCAATCGCTGAACCGTGCAACACAAACTCCGCTGATTCTCGAACAACTTCGACCACATCACTAAGTTTTTTAACCGGGTCACCGCCTTTTGAAAATGTGAGTAGTTGCTGCGTCAACTCAGCCGCACGTTTAGACGCTTTTGATGCTGCTGTAATATAGGTGGCAGTTTTACTCTCGGGATTGAGCTCACAATTAACCATCTCAAGATTACCAATTACAATTCCCAGTAAATTATTGAAATCATGCGCTATACCACCGGCTAACACACCAATGGACTCCAACTTTTCTGCATGCAGCGTTTCTTTTTCCCACAACGATTTTTGCTCGAGGTACTTTTCTTTCTGCAGCAAAACACTGGCGATAGAGGCACAGGTGTCTAATAACTTACGTTGAAAATTTGTCGCATCACGCACTTCAAAACTGGATAACGCAAATGTACCAAATATTTCATTTGATTCATCGTAAAAAGGAATTGACCAACAAGCCGAAATATTGAATGTTTCAGCAAATGTCCGTGTTTCACACCAACGATTATCTTCCAGTGTGTTGTTAACGTACATGGCATCATCATGATACACCGCGTTACCGCATGAACCACAACCAACTTGCAAACCATTAAGCGCATCGATGGCTTCCTGTGGAATACTGGGAGCAGTATGAACGTATAATTTGCCTTCATATTTTTCGTATAACATGATGCTGGCAACAGACTCAGGTGTTAGCTGTTCTGCCATGAGGCAGAGTTTGACTAGTAATTCCTTACAGTTATCATTACTGACTGATACACCGAGAATACTATTTTGCAATTCCAGTAATTCATCAAAATCAGATTGATCAATAGGCGAATAATCTTTTTCTGTTTCTTTAAACAAGTTTCTTTCAGTCATAACACCACTCACACCTAAAAGGAATTAATCTGCAAATAACGTCGCCAATTAAGGACAGTTTTATACTGATAAGCGTAGCACCTTTGTAGATATATATTAGCCCATGTTAAATTGTGTCATATTTATTTTGTAAAGATTTGTTTACAAAACTTTACATCAAAAAGCAAGTCATTTGAAAGTTGAGTATTTTGCAATGCCAGACCCTAGGCCTTGCTGTATAACTCACTACCTTTGTTTTTAAACTCTTCAGCCTTGTCCTGCATTCCTTTATCGAAAGCTATTTCAATCTTCCCGATGCCTTCTTTTGCTGCGTAGTCTCGTACATCTTGCGAAATTTTCATTGAGCAGAATTTTGGTCCACACATCGAACAGAAGTGCGCCACTTTGTGCGCGTCTTTCGGCATGGTTTCATCGTGATACTCACGCGCACGTTCAGGATCCAGCGCCAGGTGGAACTGATCCTGCCATCTAAATTCAAAACGGGCTTTTGACATAGCATTATCACGAATTTGCGCACCGGGATGACCTTTGGCCAGGTCAGCCGCGTGTGCAGAAATTTTATAAGTGATGATACCAACACGCACATCTTCTTTATTTGGTAAGCCTAAATGTTCTTTCGGTGTGACGTAACACAGCATGGCACAACCGTACCAGCCAATCTGTGCAGCACCGATACCGGATGTAATATGGTCATAACCCGGAGCGATGTCTGTGGTCAATGGGCCCAGTGTATAAAACGGCGCTTCGAAACAATCTTCCAGCTCTTTATCCATATTTTCTTTGATCATTTGCATCGGCACATGTCCGGGGCCTTCAATCATGACCTGAACATCGTGTTTCCAGGCAATCTGAGTTAACTCACCGAGTGTCTCCAGTTCACCGAACTGCGCTTCGTCATTGGCATCGGCCAGTGAGCCTGGACGTAAACCATCACCTAATGAAAATGACACATCATAGGCCTTCATGATTTCACATATTTCTTCGAAATGCGTATACAGGAAACTCTCTTCATGGTGCGCCAGACACCATTTCGCCATGATTGAGCCACCGCGTGAAACAATACCTGTGACACGCCTGGCTGTCATCGGTACATACCTAAGAAGCACACCGGCATGGATAGTAAAGTAATCCACACCCTGCTCGGCCTGTTCGATTAAAGTGTCTTTAAATATTTCCCAGGTCAGGTCTTCTGCCACCCCTCCCACTTTTTCTAATGCCTGGTAGATTGGCACCGTACCGATAGGAACTGGCGAATTACGCAAGATCCATTCACGGGTTTCATGAATATTTTTACCGGTAGATAAATCCATAATGGTATCTGAACCCCAACGGATACCCCAGACCATTTTTTCGACTTCTTCAGTAATGCTCGATGTCACGGCTGAATTACCTAAATTGCCGTTTATTTTCACCAGGAAGTTACGACCGATAATCATGGGTTCAACTTCAGGGTGATTAATGTTTGCCGGAATAATGGCCCGACCACTGGCCACTTCTTCTCGCACAAATTCAGGTGTTATTTCTTCAGGTAAATTGGCGCCGAATGATTGCCCCGGATGCTGCATGATAACTTTTTGATATTCCGGATCCTTGCGCAGCTCCTGTAATCTCATACTTTCACGAATTGCGATGTATTCCATTTCAGGTGTGATAATTCCCTGCCTTGCATAATGCATCTGCGAGACGTTTTTGCCCGCTTTAGCACGACGGGGAGTACGAATATGCTCGAAACGCAAATTTGCCAGTTCCGGATCATTCTGGCGTTGTTGGCCAAAATTAGATGTTGGACCGGCCAGGTCTTCAGTGTCAGCACGCTCTTCAATCCAGACGCTACGCACATCATTCAGGCCTTTTAACAAGTCAATCTGAACATCCGGATCGGTATAAGGGCCTGATGTATCGTATACAGGAATCGGAGGATTTTTTTCTGCACCAAAACTTGATGCGGTATCTTCCAGATAAATTTCTCGCATCGGTACCTGAATGTCCAGGCGCGAGCCTTCGACATATATCTTCTTTGAACCATCAAGCGGTTTAGTGGAGTCTGATGACAGCTGAGCTGCGCGATCAAGGAATTCTTGTGGGATTGCACTCATAAAATTGGTCCAGAAATTGAGTTATAAAAACAGGTCACCATAATACCCGATTCTTGCCGTTTATGAAGGTCACAAACTCTATGGTCTTCTTAAATTTAATTAAATAACTTAATTAACCTTTAATATTTTATGGTTAATTAGATAAATCTGCCCTCAAACCTACCCTGTCATGCTCGCTCAGGGTAGAATGCGCCTCTTCGAACAATTAATAGATAGTTAAGGCTCTAGCAATGGACTTTGAAAAAGCGCGATTTAACATGGTTGAACAACAGGTCCGCCCCTGGGATGTACTCAATCCTCGTGTACTTGATGTCATCAGCGAGGTTCCTCGTGAACAATTTGCACCTGATGAATATAAAAACCTGGCTTATGTAGACACCCGCATACCACTAGGCAGCTTCGAAAACAGACCATGCACCATGGCCAACCCCAATATCGATGGTCGTATCATGCAGGAACTGGATATTCAGGACGAAGACCTGATTCTGGAAATCGGCACAGGCAGCGGCTATCTCACGGCCTGTCTGGCTAAACTGGGACGTCATGTCGATTCCGTCGATATCAACGAAGAGATGACTGCCATGGCAGAAAAGAATCTGCAATCGTTGAACATCAGCAATGTTAATTTAAGCACAGGCGACGCCAGCAAAACCTGGAATCAGAAACGCAACTACGATGTCATTGCCATTACCGCTGCGATGGAAACCATTCCGACCAGTTATAAAAAATTACTCAAACCAGGTGGAAGATTATTTGTGGTAACAGGTGAAGCACCGGCAATGACAGCCTACCGCATTACCCGTACTGGCGACGACACCTGGACTACAGAAGAGCTGTTTGAAACATCCATCGAACCGATGATTCAGCCAGTCAAACAAACTTTTACTTTTTAAAAATGCGTGAATTCAATGCGCAGCAGTTAAAAGCGTATCTTGAAACCTGGCAAAAAGAGCCCGACAGGCAACCACCATTACTGCTTGATGTTCGACAACCCTGGGAGTACGACGTCTGCAAGATAGATAACAGTCTATTAGTTCCTATGTCACAAATACCTGCTAAAGTAGAATCACTTGATTTTAAACGTGAAACAATTGTTATATGCCACCACGGCATTCGCAGTCGCAGCGTTGGTCGTTATCTCGAACAGAATGGTTTCAACAATATCATTAACCTGTCAGGTGGTGTCGATCAATGGGCAAAAACAGTCGATCTTAAGATGGCGACTTATTAATCTTTTGATTAAATTAAGACAGACAAAACGATAATTATTCTGAAAAATGACAAAGGGAAAAATGAAAAAAATCTCAAAGAACATAATCAGCTTATTTCTGCTTGGCAACGCTACTACTTCCTCGGCGCTTGATTTAAGTGAAGCCATATCACTCGCACAACAATACGATACAACGTATCAAGCCGCTTACGCAACTTATTTAGCGACCATCGAAACTTCATCGCAGACCACGTCTGCCGTGTTACCGCAAATCGGGTTAAATGCTTTTATACAGGAAGGTCGCAATGAGGTTAACAGAGCCGGTTCACCGTCAGTAAAATCTGATAACAACAATGATGGTTACTCAATTAATCTGAATCAGGTTATCTTTGATAAATCCGTATTCGACGAACTGGATCGTGGCGATGCCATTGAAGCCAAAGCGATAGCAGATTTAGAAGCGGCAAAACAGGACACCATCGTCCGTGTTGCAACAGCTTACTTCGATGTGCTGACTGCCATCGACACATTAGAAACAGCCTCTGCCGAAAAAAAGGCCATCAGCAAACAACTGGAGCAGAGCAAAGAACGCTTCAATGTTGGTCTATCTGCCATCACTGATGTAAAAGAGCAACAGGCGAGTTATGATATATCTGTCGCCGATGAAATTATCGCCACCAATAATTTATCAAACAGTCGAGAAGCGCTACGCGTCATCATCAACAAATATCCGGATGAACTGGAAGCAGCACATGAAGATATTCCGCTCGTGATGCCTGAACCGATGAATATCGACGCATGGCAGGATAAAGCTTTACAAAATAATTTCGCACTATTATCAACCAAGTATGATGTCGACGCTGCGCAAAGTGCCTATGATGGTAGCAAAGGTGGACATTACCCGACTTTGAATTTAAACGCGTCATACGGTGTCATCAACTCTGAAGCACGTGACATAGGTATACCGATTCCTGCAAATGAAAACACCGATGCAAAAGTTATCCTATCACTGGACATCCCTATCTACAGCGGTGGATTCACTAGTTCAACAGTCCGCCAAAAATCATCCGAGTTAAGTTTGGCGAAAGCTTTACATGAGCAGGAAAAACGTCGCACCATCGCGTTGGCGCGTAGTTCGTACCTGACAGTCGAAGCCGACATTGCCACCGTCAAGGCAAGAAAGCAGGCGGTTATTTCTACACAGTCATCTTTAGATGCAACTATCGCAGGTTATGATGCCGGTACCCGTACCAGCGTTGATGTTCTTTTATCACAACGCCTGTTATACAGCAGTCAACGTGATTACTCAGTGGCGCGTCACGCCTACATAACCGATAGCCTCGAACTAAAACGCGTCGCGGGCATACTTAGTGCAAACGATGTAGTAGAAATTAACAAATGGCTATCCCCAAAAGCAACAAGACAGCTATAAATTAAATTCAAACATCTGGTGAAACAAGAAAAAGATAAATCACTGCTACTTTCATCTTACCTGGCCCCAAAACATTGGCCATTATGGTTTGCGATTGGGCTGCTGCGTTTATCTGTTTTTCTACCGATGGGCATTACTTCTCGCCTCGGAACAGCCTTAGGGCGATTGCTGTATCACGTCATGCCTTCCAGAAGACGCGCTGCCCGCATCAATATCCGACAGGCATACCCCGATTTCACAAAAGATGAAATCACTTTACTTAATAAAAAATCATTCAGAAGTCTGGGCATATCAATCTTTGAAATGGGCGTAGCGTGGTACGAAAAAGACAGTGTATTAAAACAACAATGCCAAATCGAAGGTAAAGAGCATCTCGATCAGGCGCTGGTACAAGACAGAGCCATCATTCTTTTAACCGGCCACTTCACTACTTTAGAAATAGGTTCCCGCCTAATTGGCTACTATTGTAATAAATATAGCGGTGTCTACAAAAAGGCACGTGATCCTTTTTTCAACGCTATTATGGTGAAACATCGTTCAACTTTTGGTGACCATCTAACTGACAACAAAAATGTACGTGAAATCATCCGCAATCTTAAAACGGGTCATGCCACCTGGTTTGCACCTGATCAAGATTTTAAAAGACAGGATATCGTTTTCACCCCTTTCCTGGGCGGCATCGCCTCCACCTTAACCGCGACAGCTAAAATGGCCAGAATTACCAATGCTATTGTTATTCCGTTTTACCCAGTGCGACTGGAAAACGGCAAAGGATTCAAACTTATTGTTTTACCCGCACTGGAAAACTTTCCTTCAGGCGATATCCAGGACGATAGTGCGCGAGTCAATAAAACCATTGAGAGTATGGTGTACGCCAGCCCGGAACAATACCTTTGGTTACATAAGCGCTTCAAAACTCAACCAGACAAAAGTACTAAAATATACGCATCATAAATATCATGTTGCTCTATCGCTTACTTACTATCATTCTCAGCCCGATTATTTTCGGACACATACTCTGGTCATCCATTAAGAGCAAACAGAAAAGATACCTCTGGCAACGACTCGGTTTCAACTATTCACATCTACCAAAGAATTGTTTATGGTTTCATTGTGCATCGGTGGGTGAAGTTAACACTTTAATGCCACTGCTGATAAATATTCACAAACAGGATAAAAAATCAAAATTCATTATCACGACAAACACCGTTACTGGCGGAAAAGTTATCGAGCAGAAAAAACTTAATTATCTCTTTCACTGTTACTTACCTTTTGACTGGAGTCATGGCATCAATCGATTTCTGACCACAACAGACCCCACAGCCATCTATATTATGGAAACAGAAATATGGCCAAATTTATTTACTTTGTGTGCAAAAAAAACAAACATCTATTTAATTAATGCCCGCCTTTCCAGAAAAACAACTTCTTCACCGCAATGGATAAAATCGTTATTAAGAACCAGCTTGTCAAACGTTAAATTTATCTACACACGATCTGAAAAGGATACACAGGCTTATAAAAATCTAGGCGCAAATAATCAGTCTGTCATAACAACAGGAAATTTAAAATTAACAACAGCGTTAGATAGCGCACAATCAAACGATACAAACTTTCAAATTTCAGAAAGAGAATATGTCCTACTTGCATCCACACATAATGATGAAGAGCGAGAAATATATAATGTATGGAAAAAACTCAATCGCAAAGAACTACTTATCATTGCACCCAGACATCCCGAGAGAAGCCCTACTATTCAGAAACAACTCAACAATACAAACATTGCAATTAGAAGCCAAAACACCCCGATAACACAACAAACAGAAATCTATATACTGGATACAGTCGGCGAATTAAAGAATTATTTTTCTAACGCTAAAACAGTCATCATGGGTGGCTCCTTCGTTCCCATTGGCGGTCACAACATCCTTGAACCTGCCAGTTTTCACTGTGCAATCATAACGGGATTTTGTATGGAGAATTTTCAGGAAGAATTAGATTTAATGCTTGAAACAAAATCTATAATACAGGTAAAAAATTATAATGAATTATCTAATAAGCTTGAACAACTATTAGATAACGAAAAATTACGCACATCTCTTGCAAACAAAACCAGCAATCTGGAAAATGACGCCAGGCATGTACTGGAAAAATACACAGACATTATCCGCGCTAAAAATTATACGTGATACCCTTCAAGCAATGATTCCCAGTCGGGCTCCTCAAAATTAAATTTATTCGTATTGGCTTTAAACTTCAACAGTGATCGCTTCAACCTGGCCAGATTAGCCGCTTTCCAGACGCCTGGCCCTTTACGCACATAACTATTATCAAAGTCGATTAAGTAAATCCCTCCGCCATTTTCCACTAATATATTTCTAGCGTTTAAATCAGCATGATAAATATTATGATTATGAAAAGATTTAATGCAGGCACCTATTTTTTCCCACATAAAAGAATTTAATTTTTCAGTCGATAAAGCATCCGATAATGTTTTAATGTTTTCAATTTCTTCTGTTATCAGATCAGCACGATAAGTCAGTGTTTTCTTTTCTATGCGAGCAGCTACGGCATCTGGGACAGGTAGTCCAAATCCCTTCATTATTTTTAACAGTTTCCACTCTCTGAACGCACGCGAGTGCTCTATAGACAGCCCAAAATAACTGTCTTTAAGAAAAGAGGCAATCATGCCACCTCGGTAATAATGCTTTAGTACCAATTTTCTATTATCTGATGAAAAATAAGCAACTTTCGCCCTTCCAATACCTGTTCGCTGCTGCGCGGTACCTATATTGATTTTTTCAGGATCATGCTGCTTAGCATTAAATAATGACAGAGTCGGCGTAGATATAAGATTTGCATCATATAAAATTATCGAATTATCAATCGTTATCACTTTATATCGACTATTTGTTACCACTCCAACTTTCCACCTGATAGCATAATAATATCGTTAATATACGTCATATTATTGTAAAATAAATCATTATATTTTTACAATTATCTGATACATGACTACATCTAATCCTGACACCACAAAAAATTCGATAATAATTGGCTGCATTCCTGCTCGCTATGCCTCATCTCGTCTACCCGGAAAACCATTGTGTGACATTGCAGGCAAGCCCATGATCCTGCATGTGGTTGAAAAGGCTAGTTTATGCGCAACACTTTCCGACATCGTTGTGCTTACTGATGATCAACGCATTTTTGACGTGGTGACAGAGGCTGGCTATAACGTTGCTATGACATCGGAAAACTGCGCTTCAGGAACCGATCGAATTGCTGAATTTATGCAACAATCTGAGGCCACAGCATTCGTTAATATTCAGGGCGATGAAGTATCACTGGACCCATCACATATCGACCAGCTGGTCGAAAAATTCACCCGTCAGACACAACCCCAAATGGGCACACTGGCACACTGGTGTGAAGATAAAAAAACTTTATCCAGCCCATCAAACGTAAAGGTCGTGACTTCTGTCAGTGGTAATGCACTCTACTTTTCCAGAAATATGATCCCGGTAAACCAGGAAGGAAAAATTGCATCTCAGGGGAAAATCCATATTGGTGTTTATATCTATACTCGTGAAACACTAATCAAATTACAATCACTCGAACAAACACCTTTAGAAAAAACTGAAAAACTGGAACAACTCAGAGCACTGGAAAACGACATCGCAATTAATGTAACAACGCTAGATAATTATCACGGCCTTGCAGTCGATACACCAGAAGACCTCGAAAAAGCCAACATTTTATTCGATACCTAAGCACCATTCTAATATTAATCTAACCGATGCCTATACCTTTTGATAAAGCACCCGAATCTCTTTGCATATTGCGTCTTTCAGCGATTGGAGATGTCACTCATATACTGCCAATTATTCGTACTCTTCAAAACCAGTGGCCAACGACAAAACTTACCTGGATCATCGGTAAAGCCGAAGCAACATTAGTAAGTGATATAGCGGGTATCGAATTTATTGTGTTCGATAAAAATGAAGGTCGGCAGGCATATTTTCGTCTTCACAAAGCGTTAAAAGGTAGACGGTTTGATGTATTACTTCACATGCAAGCGGCACTGCGCGCAAGCCTTGCCAGTTTATTTATTCGAGCTGATGTAAAAATTGGCTTTGATAAAGCACGTTCACGTGACTTTCAACACTGGTTCATTAAAACACAGATTAAAGGTGACTCACGCGTCCACGTTATCGATACATTTTTTCAGTTTCTTCAAGTGCTAGGCATCGACCAACAAGTTTTACAATGGGATATTCCGGTATCTGAAGATGATTTAATATTTGCCAGAAAAACACTTGGCGATAAACCTGCCTTAGTCATCAATCCATGCACCAGCGTCCGCGCCAACAACTGGCGTAACTGGAAAGTCGAACATTATGCTGCAGTAATAGATTATACAGCTACGACTTATAATTTACAGACTATATTGACTGGTGGTCCGGCAACAGAAGAGCGCGAATTTGGTGAGGCAATCATAACGAAAACACAGGCCCCCGTTAATAATATGATCGGTCGTAGTTCACTCAAACAACTACAAGCCATACTTGCCGCTGCTGATGTCGTTATCGCACCTGATACCGGACCTGCACACATGGCGGCCGCAACGGGCGTACCTGTTATCGGACTTTACGCTAGTAGTAACCCACTACGAACCGGACCATACAGTTCACTAAAATGGACTATCAATAAGTACCCACAGGCGTTAAAAAAATTTAATCAGCTCGACGTCGCCGATGCACCCTGGGGTAAACGTGTTCGCGCAAACGAGGTGATGGACTGTATTACAGTAAAAGACGTGATGGATATGCTGGACAAGGTAATGCAAGCCAAACCCATCAGTTGAACCCTCTCATAAAAATCGGCCCATATAACGCATCGATTACCATCTGGAAAACACCTGCTGTTCGCATGTATAATCACAAGCATGTTCACAGCAAGCAAACGTTAATCACTAACAAAACACCTCTTACTAAATGGTTCTTTCCTACTACATCATCAAACCGCCTTACACATTATGGTGGAACATTAAATCCCTGCTGAACAGGACGGAAGGCGTCGTACTCTATTGCGCCAACACCCTAGATTATGAAATTTTTGCACCAGTGCAAAAACACTTAAAGACACTACCTGTAGTTGCCAAAGATAAAAAAGCACAACTCGCACTTCGAGAAATAGGCGTCAACGCCACACGTCTACCCAGCTTTCCTGATGGCGTCATCATGTGCAGACAGGCAGCATATCGCTTTCCCGCTAAAGCGATAAAAAAAATCGGCATTAGCCACGGTGTCTACAACTTTAAACCTTTCGCCAGTGCCGAGAGTCACAATCTACTTGACCGTTATTTCATGACCAGCTCTACCGATGTAAAAAATGCGCGCGCGGCAGGCATACGCAGCGGTTTCGCTGTAGGCTACCCTAAGCTTGACCCGGCATTTGACGGCACTTATGACGAAGCTTACTGCACAGCCTTCAAAGACAAGATCGGCCTCGACAAAAATAAACAGACACTCCTGTTTACAGCCACCTGGGATAAGTCAGGGCTCTCTGCTATCAGCCAATGGTCTGGCAGGCTGGATACTCTGGCGCAACGTTATAATGTCATGGTAACCGTTCACCCGTGGACGTCCACAAACTATATCGAACAAATACGAAACACACCCGGAGTATTTTTTATCGACACCTTCGACGTGATCCCATACATCATGCAAGCCGATACTTGCATAGGTGATGCCAGCTCAATCCTCGGTGAATGTTGTGCTCTGGACAAACCCATAGTCACCTTCAGCTTACCTGTAGGGAAGCGAACCGTTCCTCACGTTCACGAGATGATTCAGAATTTCAGTACACAGATCAAAGATGTCAACGAACTCGAAAGCGCCATCGAACGATGTCTAGCAAATCCTACAGCCAAACAGAGGCAGCGCGCCGAAGCCAACCGTATTATGTTTGACAAACTAGATGGAAAAGCTGGTAAACGTGCTGCTGATGAAATAATCAAAATTTTCCCCCAGCTAAAAAAGGACTGAATCAGATACACTAACAGTTAATGCCAATCGTACTGCCTTCAAGTATTTAACCTTCTATTATTCCGAAGCACCATTCATTGTCGTACTTGCAAGCGTAACAAAATAAATCAGGTATATAGATACCGGTGGTGATCGCAAAATCCATGACTCCGTCAGACCGAAAACTGCAAAAGCGATTAACATGGTCATACCGCTCACGCTGGCAACGTTTAAACTTTCACAGCTGGCCTTGTAAAACAAACGAAACGGAACAATGAACAAAGCCATGCACAACGATACGAAACCAATAGCTCCAGTCGTTACCAGAGCTTGAACAAATATATTATGCGTGCTCGAATACAAACTGAGATTATGATACATCCCTTTATCCTGAGCCGCTTTTATTTCCAGACCAAAGTCACCGGGACCGGTACCTAGCACCGGATGCTCTTTCCATACATCAAAAGCTATATGCCACATCGCAAGGCGAGAACCAACAGAAGTGATAGGTTGCTCACCACTCTGAAAGAGATCGATTTCATTCGCTGCTAGTTGCACCCGTTCTGTAATAATCTTACCAGCGGGACTGATCACTATAAGAGTACTCAATATAATCAAAGAAACCAGTATCGTCCGTATTTTTATCTTGTTATGACGGACAGCCAGAGGCAGCATGAACAACAAATAGACAGGCAAAGCTATCCACGCACCCCTCGCCTGCGATAATACCGATGCGTATAACAGGCAGAAGATCGAAATAGTCAAGGCGACCTTTATTACGTTATCTAACTTCGATACCATGAGCACCGTCGTCATGAACAGCGCGCTCAACATTGCCATATCACCAAAAGTAATATGGTGGTAACTTCCCTTCGCATTTATCACCGTGCTGTCGACAAGACTGAAATAGGCAGTACCAAGGTACAACGGACCTGAAACGACAGCACCAGCCAGCAGATACTGAAATAACTTTAAACCGGTTTTCGACACTATTAGGTAGACAGGCACGATGAGAACAAAACGAAAATATCTGTCCAGATGTTTCATGTATTCACGTTCATCATTAACATTATAATAAGCCAAGACTGCAGATACGAAGTACAGACCGAAACAATACAATACCACGCGCTCACCAGCGTTAAGCTGGCGCCATAATGATGACCAGGTTCGTACATAAACAAGGCTTGCTAAAAACAGGACAGCCAATGAAATACTGGCCGTATGCTCTATTACACCGCCAGCTGCTGCCGTTGCAAAAACAGGTAAACCGAAAATTAGTTCGCGCGAACTAAAACAACCTACTGTATTCCATCGTTTAATAAATTGCTCTTTAAACACGTCAACACCCTTTTTTAAAATAGCATTTTACTCGAAATCCACAGATAGAGGGACTTTTAACACCAGCATAGCGCGACAACAGAAATAGCACTCGAAAAACCATTGCATATACAAGTATTGTTCGCCCATTTATGTATAATTACCACTTTTAACGAAAGACAGATAGATAGATTGTGGCTAACCTGAGATCAAACGTTCAACACGCTGAATAAAAAATGAAACCACACAAAAAATTCTGGATGTCGTTTAAAAAAAATCTGCTGTTATTTCTGGGTAAACGCTTTTATATTAAAAAAACACCTAAATTACTCTATCTGATTGATATGAGAAACCGAATCGATAGAAGAATTGACGCATTTTCAGAGTATGAAAAGCATCAAATCGATTTTCTCTTCACCCTGCTAAAAGAAAATAATTGCTCGTGTTTTATCGACATAGGGTCTCACTGGGGTTACTACAGCATGCTGTTCGCTAAAGAAAAGTTTTTCGACGATGCCAGCATACTTGCTTTCGAACCCGATAAGGTCAACAAATATCAACTATATGCCAATCTATTTCTAAACAAACTACAGGACAGAATAACGGTGTACGATTATGCCTTATCAGGAGAAGACGGAGAATCAAGGTTTCATCATTTTAATGAAAACAACCGTGGAAAAAGTCATATAACCAATAACGGTGAATCAATCGTACAGACCAGAAAGCTTGATTCACTGATAAACACCAAAAATGAAGTTATCGGTATAAAGATTGACGTCGAAGGCCATGAGCTCGATGTGATTTCGGGAATGACCGAGCTCCTAAAAAATAACAGATGCATCTTACAGATAGAGTCATTTTCTGACTTATACCCAGACCTGTTATCAAAGATGACCGAACTGGGCTATTCTAATATAAGTAACATCGGATCAGATCATTACTTTAGCAATTAGAGTCGGGCAGAACTATCAGGCTTCTGAGTTATCGATGATCGCCTGTATCGTATTACTGGTAGACAGACCTTCGTGGTAATCCAGAACCACGACCTCTCCACCATTACCTGTAACACAGTCATAACCGGCAATTTCTTTCGGCTGGTAATCTCCGCCTTTCACCAACCTGTCAGGTAATACAGCACATATCAGACGCTCAGGTGTATCTTCAGTAAAAGCTACCACCCAATCTACCATCTCCAGAGCAGCGAGCAACTGCATCCGGTTCGCCAATGTATTCACAGGCCGACCATCACCTTTCAGGCGTTTTACAGAATCATCGTCATTGACAGCAATGATCAGTTTATCGCCCATGTTTCTCGCCTGTTGCAGATAGCGGACATGACCTGCATGCAAGATATCAAAACACCCGTTAGTCATTATGATACGTTCACCGCGCGCCTTTGCATCACCTACCTCTTGCAACAGCACAGCTTCAGAAACCACGCTCGACTCGGTATACACTTCGCCCGGTTTCGAGTTCATCGCCCGGCTAAGCTCATCATAACTGACGCTGGCCGCACCAAGTTTACCAACGACAATTCCTGCAGCTACATTCGCAGCACGTGCCGCAGCTTCCAGATCATTACCCTGTGCCAGCATGGTAGCCAACACCGCTATCACTGTATCACCGGCACCAGTTACATCAAAAACATCACGGACCTGTGCGGGCAGATGCATAACCGTATCCCGATCACGAACCAGTGACATGCCTTTCTCAGATCGTGTGATCAACATCGCCTGCAGCTCACACTGCTCGATGAGCCCGGCGGCCTTCTCAAGAACCTCGTCTTCATCACGGCATTTACCTGCAGCAGCCTCGAATTCAGCCATGTTAGGCGTAAGTAAAGTCGCGCCTGCATACATCGTAAAATCTGAGGTTTTAGGATCGACCAGTACAGGAACCTGATGACTTTTAGCCAGCTGTATAAGTGGCTGCAAAATAGGACTGATAGTGCCTTTATCGTAGTCAGACAGGATCATAACTGCGGTATCAGCTAACTGCTGCTCTACCATGGAGAGCAGTTTACTGTGATCAAATGAAGCGAAACCATCTTCTTCGTCAAGCCTGATCAGTTGTTGATGCCGGCTAATTATGCGTGATTTTGAAATAGTAACTGCATCATGTAATGCAATCAGCCCATCCTGTATGCCTGCATCGACCAGACTTTTACGCAATAACTCTGCCGATTCATCTTCGCCTACCAGACCAATCACGTGACTAGTTATACCTAACGCAGTGACGTTTAGCGCCACATTGGCGGCACCACCAGGTTTGTAATCAGTATCTTTTAAGTGCACGACAGGCACCGGCGCCTCTGGCGACACACGAGAAGTGGAGCCATACAGATAACGATCCAGCATGACGTCACCGACAATAAGGATATTCAACTTTTTCACAACCTGTTCTTAATGAAGTAATAACACATTGTATCAAGATAGTTACAGCACAGCACACTTTCTGCACGCATCTTAATGACACCTTACTGCAACAGATCATCGGCAGATCCGTGGCGCACTGACTAAATATATGACAGCACCAATGCACTTAGATACAATCACAGCAACACCATCAAACAGGCACATTCAATCTCGTCATATGAAACCACGTAATTACTTATTCTACATCACACAAAACTATTCATTCGCCATCCTGCGACCATTGCAAGAAGCAATAGTAGCGCGCGGTGATAACGTAGCGTGGTTCTTATTTGGCAAAGACATCAACAAAAATTATTTACGTGACGACGAAACATGCCTGTCTTCTGTCCGACAGGTAAAAGACTATTCGCCCTGTGCCGTGTTCGTCACCGGCAATGTCGTACCTGACTTTTTCCCCGGCATTAAAGTCACGGTTTTCCACGGCTTCGATGCTCGCAAAAGAACTAATGACGACCACTTTTTTATCCGTGATTATTTTGACATCTACTGCACACAGGGCCCGGACACAACACACAAATTTCAACAGCTTGCGGAAAAACATGAAAACTTCAGGGTCGTCGAAACTGGCTGGACAAAACTCGACCCCTTGTTTAAGACTGACACGCAGACAAGTGATAATAAAAAACCTGTAGTTCTCTACTCCTCAACATTTACCAGGAAATTGACATCTGCACCGTATCTTCTAGAAACGATCAAACAAGCATCTGAGACCGGACAGTTTCAATGGCTGGTTACCTTCCATCCCAAGATGGATGAGTCAGTCGTTAATGATTACAAAAAAATCCAAAATGAGAACCTGACATTCATCGAAACCGATGATGTGATCCCCCTGTTATTGAAGGCAGATGTTATGCTTTGCGATACGTCTTCGATATTGCAGGAATTTCTTATCCTGAACAAACCGGTAGTAACTTACAAAAACAGGTTACCGGATGATTGCATGATAGATGTTTCAACACCTGAAGATATCATACCAGCCCTCACGACAGCCTTATCTCTACCGGCTGGCCTGTTAGAAAAAATACAAAATTACTCCCAGCAGTTACATCCATATCGCGACGGAAAATCCTGTGAACGGGTGCTTGATGCTGTTGACTGGTATATCGATGAAGGCCATAAAGACCTGAAACCAAGATCACTTAGTCTGATGCGAAGATTTAAATTAAGAAGGGAGTTCAGGTACTTCTGGCCTTAGGCACCGGACTAAAGCAAAACGACCTAAGGAGCTCGCCGTAACGTCCACAGTGATGCATATTTATTGAAGGCGGTCTGACTGTACATCACTGCGATTAAAAAACCGACGCTGCCATCCATAAAACCACGTCGTAATATGTAAATTTGCAGGAAAACAAGAATGGCACGGATTGAAGCACCCCAGAGTCCTCCTCCCGTCACGCCTTTCTCGTAGCGTTTTTTACCGCCCAGCCATGCGTACAGACAGCTTTTGTTCATCAGGTGTTCGTAATCACGTACCGAATAATGCAGTAAACGGCTTTTTAACTTACCCACCTCACCTGCAGGAAACAGCACTTTTTCATGAACGATGTCAGGGGTAAATCGTGCACCTTCACGTCGAAATAATCGACCGACATAGCGTGCACTACGCCCATGGTTCAATTGTTTCCCGAAGACCACGACTGCCCACTGCATCTTAAACGCCACTTCTACAGGGTCACCATCAACGACCTCACGAATCTCATCAGCCAGCTCAGGTGTCAGCCGTTCATCCGCATCGATAGACAACACCCACTTACCACTCGCCTTATCCAGAGCACGCTGCTTTTGTTTACCGTAACCAGGCCAGTCAGTTTCAAAAACATTATCCGTATACTGCTTACAAAGCTCAACAGTATTATCCGTACTACCGCTATCAAAAATAATGATTTCATCTGCTATATCGGCAACAGAAGACAGGCAATCAGCTATTCTGTCTTCTTCATCTTTAACTATTACGATGACTGAAAGATTCATGGTCGGGCCAGCTCCTAAAGATTAATCTATGAGGATATATTCCGCACCACAATATGGACAAGTAGCACTACCTGTCTCTTCTACGGGTATATACACTCGCGGATGCGAATTCCATAATGATGAACCTTTGAGCGGGCAGTGTACGGGTAATATATTTCGTGTCACTTCGATACGACTATCCTGATTAGGTGTATCCATATCATCTCGTGCTGCTGTTTCCGGGTTTGGCATATTTTCTCCAGCTTATATATAAGATAACCAATCTGAATGTGAGTCCAGACGACCATGCACCAGATCAAAGTACATGGTTTGTAATTTTTCTGTAATTTCACCGCGCGATCCATTACCGATCGAATTATCATCGATCTCACGAATCGGGGTAACTTCTGCAGCCGAACCTGTAAAAAACACTTCATCGGCATCATATAACTGCTCGATTTTTATTGTAGTCTCAACCACATCGTAACCTGATTCTTCTGCCAGAGTCATAATAGTATTTCGTGTAATACCATTCAATGAAGCCGTTAATTCTGGTGTATATAACACACCATCATTAATCATAAAAATATTTTCACCGCTGCCTTCAGCTACGTTACCTTTACTGTCTAGTAACAGTGCTTCATCGTAACCTTTATTCAAGGCTTCATCGAGCGCCAGCATTGAATTAATGTAATTACCGTTAGCTTTAGCCAGATACATACTAGGATGAGAATCATTCTTCATGAAACTTGATTTACGAATACGAATACCATTATCAAGTGCTTCCTGCCCCAGGTAGGCACCCCATTCCCATGCTGCAATCATTACATGCACTCTTAGATTATCTGCGCGCAAGCCCATTCCTTCCGAACCATAAAAACACATGGGACGAACATAAGCAGACTCCAGATTGTTGTCTCTTACCGCTGCCAACTGCGCTGCGTTAAGTGTTTCCTTATCGAATGGAATATCCATATTCATAATATCAGCTGACTCAAACAACCGATCGGTATGCGCCTGTAAACGAAACACGGCTGTGCCCTGTTCTGCTTTATACGCGCGTAAACCTTCGAATACGCCCATACCATAATGTAATGTATGCGTTAAAACGTGGATTTTGGCATCACGCCAATCAACCATTTCACCGTCAAACCAGATTACGCCATCTCTATCGGCCATGGTTTGCATAAACTTCTCCTCAAAATATAAAAACTAGTTGTAAGTTTCAAGTTGTAAGAAAAAAACTTACAACTTACAACTTACTACTTTCTTTCTCAGGCATTAATTGTGCCCATACAGCGGTCACATTATCACGATGCATTGATACTTCAGTAACACCAATTTCGCATTCAAGATTCTGCCAATTTTTCAATTTCCTGAAATATCGATATGCACTGGCAATCTTTGCAGCGTCATCAACACTGTACCAACCCACCACTTTCAGTTCCTTAATCAATTCCAGAGTAGCTGTATGGCGGATACAGTCATTACATTTTTCTGCATGTATTAACACGCCGGCCTGCGTCATAAATTCGATATCGACCAAGCCACCTCTGTCCTGTTTAACATCAAAATCAGGTGATTTATTTGCCAGATGGTTACGCATTTTCTCGCGCATCACGACCACTTCCTGCAGCAGTACGTCAGGCTCGCGTGCCTGCGTTAAAACTGAACGTCGAATTCTACCAAATTCCTGCTCTAACAGTGCATTTCCCGGCAAATTATCCGTTACAAATCGGGCACGAATTAATGCCTGATGCTCCCAGGTCCAGGCTTTTTTATGCTGATAGGCCTCAAATGCTGTAATACTGCTTACCATCAGACCCGCCTGGCCATCTGGTCGCAGCCGTGTATCGACCTCATACAAAATACCAGAGTATGTTTGCGTATTCAGGAAATGGATGACACGTTGCGCAACACGCGAGAAAAAATGTTGGTTATCAATGCTTTTTTCACCTGAAGTCCACTGTTTTTCACCCTGGCTGTTATGTAAAAATATAATATCCAGATCAGAGCCATAACCCAGCTCATTGCCCCCCATTTTGCCATAGGCAACGATAGACATTGTTGGCTTAAAACGCTCACCCTCTATTACACAGGCAGGCTCGCCATATTTTTTAATCATGGCCTGCCAGGATAACGCTAATATTTTACCCAGTAGCACATTGGCGAGATCAGTCAACCTGTCAGAGACAGACTCCACAGGCTCTTCATAAAAAACATCTAACATAGCAACAGTGAATACCATTTGATGTTTAAATTGACGCAACCTGTCCATTTGTTGCTCCAGATCCTCACCTGCACCACCTGGAAGGGGCTCAATTCTGCTTAATTCAAGCGCCAGTAAATGATCAATATCATATTGTTTACGAAAAGCCTCTGCCGTACTAAACAGACTGTCTAACAAAACTGGATGTTTAACCAGGCGCTCGGCAAACCATTCACTGGCAGCACACAAGGTCAGCATCTGCATCTGGATATTCGGATACTCATTTAACAGACTGATATAAACCTTTCGACCTGCCAGCGCTTTCAGAATACGACTCACTCGATCAAGCAAGATTATTTGCTCGGGGTAATCTGCAATTTTTAAAATCAATGACTCAATCAGCTGCGTCATTTTGCGTCGGCCATCACCAGCCAGTTGTTTAAACTGAGTCGTTTCTCGCAACTGCACAAAATGACTTAATACTTCCTTTTCGTCACTGTATCCCGCCTCATCAAGATATTCTAAAAAGGCTTCTCGTGCATTTTCTCTAGCATCGTCACTCTCATCCGCGCCCTGCCAAAACATCACAAAGGGGGACACCACTGTTTTCTTAGCCTCATTATCAGGCGCAACAAGGTTTTGAAAAACACAATCAACATCACTCTGATGATGTGCCAATTTTTCCAGTAACTCACTCCAGGTATCCAGACCCATCGCCAAACATATACGTGATTGTGATAGTTCGTCATCAGGTAAGGTATGAGTCTGTTTATCATTTAACATCTGTAATCGATTTTCCAGTTTTCGCAAAAACCAGTATGACTGAATCAATTGCTGCACTTCTTGTTGTTGCAAATATTCCTTATCTGCCAGTAAATTCAAAACTTTTATTAAACCGCGCTCTTGCAGTTCCGGCTCACGACCGGCACGGATTAGTTGCAGCGTCTGGCCAATAAACTCGATCTCGCGAATACCACCCGGACCAAGCTTAATATTATTGACCATGCGTTTTCTTTTCATCTGCGCATTGATCATCGCCTTCATTTCACGAATCGATTCCAGCATATTGAAATCCAGATAACGCCGGTATATAAATGGCGTTAGCATCGATTGTAGATACTGCCGGTCGTTATCAAAACCACTGATCAATTTTGCTTTGATCATCGCATATCGTTCCCAATCTCGACCTTGCGATTGATAATATTGCTCCATACCAGAAAAACTCATCGCCATTGGCCCGCTTTCGCCGAAGGGTCTGAGCCTGACATCGACTCGATAAACAAAACCATCAGCCGTCACTTCATCCAGAAGTTTTATCAACTTGTGAATAACCGCCAAATAAAATTCATAGTGTGAAGTTTTACGCTTACCGGTGGTTTCACCCTCTTTTGGGTAAGCAAAGATCAGGTCAATATCCGATGAAAAATTAAGCTCTCGCCCACCCATTTTCCCCATTGCAAAGACCAGTAGTGATTGTTTTTCACCGTCTTCACCCAGAGGCGTACCAAATATTTCTGCGCGCTCCTGTTCGAGATGTCGGAGCGTGACGGCGACCATAGCCTGCGAGAAGTCGCTCAGTTCAAAAAGTATAGTCTCGGTATTTGCATGCGAATTTAGATCACGCCAGGCGATTCGCATCATCTCCTGTTGTCGCAAGATGCGTAACGATGACATTAAATGATCGTCGTCGCTGGCCTTTTCCACAACCAGCCTGACCATATCCTGATAATCTTCAAGACTTCGCGTCGATTCAAATCCTTCATTTGATAACTTAAGAATAATTTCAGGGTAACGGATACAGTTGCGCGCGACAAAATCACTGCATGCCCAGACCTGACCTAATTGCTCAAAAGAAATATTATTATCTTTTAATTCCATTCCCTCGCAAGCAGTCGACCAGTCAAGCCAATAATTTTCAACTAAGGACTGTAAGATTAACGGCACTTTTGAAATAAGTTGAACAGGGAAAGATGATTTCATAAATAATAACGACAAAATTAATAACACAACCTTTATAGCACGATGCCAACAGAGAAAAAACAATCCCAAAACAAAAAAACCGCTTTTTAAAGCGGTTTTTTTGTTTACAACAGAATGAAATGTTAACTAGCCGAAAATACCCTTTAGAGTAAAGAAGAATATAATAGCGAGGAAAGCACCGGCAGGTAATGTGATTACCCAGGACATAAAGATATTACCGACTACCCTTAAATCTATTGCGCCAATACCGCGAGCAAAACCAACACCCAGGATCGCACCAACTAATGTGTGTGTTGTGGAAATAGGAATACCCGTAAAAGAAGCAAGCACCACAGTTCCCGCAGCCGCAATCTCAGCGGCAAAACCACGACTCGGCGTTAATTCAGTAATACTTTTACCAACCGTAGCAATGACTTTATAACCAAAGGTTGCTAAACCGATCACGATACCGATACCGCCGACTAATAACACCCAGCCAGGTAAAGCCGATTTTGAAACAATTAGACCAGACTGCGCAGTGCTGATTACTGCCGCCATCGGCCCAACCGCATTCGCCACATCATTTGAACCATGCGCAAAGGCCATCGCAGAGGCAGTGAATATCATCAACACCGCAAAGATACTTTCCACATTGGTAAAGTTGAAATGTTTATCTTTTTTCGGATCGGTTTTAACTTTACGAATCAAGTAAGAACCGATTGCAGCAACAACCACGCCTAATAAAATTGCGTACAGAAATGCCTGATCCGTTTCGATATCTAAACCAACGTGTTTTAGTCCTTTTTTAATCGTTACCAGGGCAATGACGAATCCGACCATAAACAGATAGATCGGCCCGTATTTAATCGCACTTGCAACAGGATCCTCTGTGTTCAAAATCAATTTCTGAATACTTCTAAAAATCATAAAAGCCAGCGTACCCGCTAGCAGTGGTGACACGACCCAGCTCATTACAATAGTGCCAACCTTGCCCCAGTTAACTGCATCCATACCCACACCAACGGCAGCAAAACCAACCACTGCACCCACAATAGAATGTGTGGTTGATACCGGCCAGCCTTTACGTGATGCAATCGCAAGCCAGGTGCCAGCTGCAAGCAACGCAGCCAACATACCCCAGATTAATAAGTTAGGATCGCCAGTAAAAGCATCAGCCTCAACAATGCCCTTACGAATGGTTTTAGTCACTTCACCACCGGCCAGATAGGCCCCGGCAAATTCAAAAATCGCCGCTATAACGACTGCCTGCTTTAGACGTAGGGCACCAGAACCAACCGAAGTTGCCATCGCATTAGCTACATCGTTCGCGCCGATACCCCAGGCCATAAATAGACCAAACACGCCCGCAAGAATTAAATATATCGTCATCTGATCCATGAAATTCCCCTAGCGCGCTAACATTAGCTGCAAACGGCTGCCCACATTCTGGGCATGGTCAGCAACGTCGCCAGTCGCTTCGATAACGCGATATAAAAACATCACTTCTACAGGAGGCAAGTCTTTCTCTATAGAAAACAACTTGAAGCGAATTTCTGCCTGGAGATTATCGGTCTCACTTTCTATCTCATCGAGTTTATTAATCATCTCGGCGACGATATCAATCTCCTTACCACTAAAACCTGTCTCAACTAACTCATCAAATTCATTAATCGCTTTTCTAGCCTGTTTGCATGCAGCAACACAGCGCTGGACAAAACGAATATAGTCTTCCTGAACAATGTCAGGAAGCACCATACGACGACCTACAATGGTGCCAGCAATATCTTTAGCTTTATTTGCGATTTTGTCCTGCATCAACAACACTTCGAGAAGGTCCTGCCGTGAAACCGGCATAAACAAACCTTTGGGCAGGTTAAGACGTAATTCTTTCTTTAGCACATCCGCATCTTTTTCAAGATCTGAGATCAATTTTTGAAGCCGTGCCACTTCATCCCAATCTTCATTGATCACTGCGTTAAATAGGGGAACTAATTCAGTTGCACAGTTATAGACTTTCTTCATGTGTGCTTGCAAAGGGCTGACTGGCGAGCTGCCAAAAATGCCACCCATATAACCACCTACGGCCATCCTCTTTCTCCCCCGGCACAATTGCACGGACTAAAGGCTTATCGATATTTTTCGCGCATTGTAATCATTTTGTAACAAAAATGAAGCATTTATTTTGCTTTATTTTTAAAATAGTTTTAACGTGTTGATATGCCTAATATTAAACAGATTAAATTACCAGACTTAAAATCACTGATAGACCAACTTTTAAGCACGCCCTCTATCAGCTGTACCTCAACTGATATTGATCAGGGAAATTTACCCGTTATTAATATACTGGCTGACTGGTTTGAGAGTATGGGATTTAACTGCGAAATTCAGTCGTTAGCGCACAATAAAAATAAAGCTAATCTAATCGCTACACTGGGCAAAGGTAATAATGGCCTGGTGCTGGCGGGCCATACTGACACGGTTCCGCTAGATGAAGCCCTGTGGAATGTTGATCCATTTCAGGCCACTGAAAAAAACGATCGTTTATACGGTCTCGGCAGCTGTGACATGAAATCTTTTTTCGCCGTCATTATGGAAGCACTTAAATCCTTCGATTTAAATAAAATCAATCAACCACTAATCATACTTGCCACAGCCGATGAAGAGACCAGTATGTCTGGCGCAAAAGCCATCGCAAACCATGCTAAACAATTAGGTTTACACCATGCGCGTGCAGCCATCATCGGCGAACCCACCAATATGAAACCCATTCGCATGCATAAAGGTATGATGATGGAATCCATTCAACTCACAGGACATGCAGGCCATTCCAGTGATCCCTCTTTAGGTAATAATGCTTTAGAGGCTATGCACAAAGTAATCGGTGAATTACTGTCCTGGCGCGATGAATTACAAAGCAAATATCATAATCCATTATTTGAAATTCCAGTACCAACGATGAACTTTGGTCACATTCATGGCGGTGACAACCCCAATCGGATATGCGGAAGCTGTGAACTACAGATTGATATTCGACCGCTACCCGGAATGAAGCTTGATGATTTACGCGCTGAAATGAAGCAGCGATTAAAACGAGTATTACAGGAAACCGGTATTCAATTAAAAACCGTTCCGCTAACCGATGGGTTTAACGCCATGGACACTAATAAAAATGCAGAGATAGTCAAACTAGCTGAAAAAATGACAAACTCGGAATCTCAGATAGTGGCATTTGGCACTGAAGCCCCGCATTACAATTCAATTGGATTAGAGACCATCGTGATGGGCCCTGGCAGCATTAATCAGGCTCATCAGCCCGATGAATATATCGAGATGAAATCACTCAATCCAGCCATTGATATTACCCGACAATTGATTGCACATTATTGTTTCTGATTCTTCTAAAGATTATTAACCAGGAACCGACTTAGTAGGTATAGGTATCGCCGAGTATTCAGTAACTTATACTCTCGTAAACCAATAAAAACTTACAGGTATATACCATGGCTGAAAATACTTTTAATGCTCCAGAAGATGATACACATATTCGCAGACTGTTTCAGGAAATTGAACACAACATCAAAACGACTAATCGTGAAAACATCAGTGCAATAACCGGCGAGGTTTCCAGAAAAGCTTTTAACGATGTCGCCAGCACCACTGCAAGACTACGCGCTCGTTACCTTGCCAAAGTTATTGAACTCGAAGCAAACGATGACATTAAACCCAGTGAAATTTCCATCCTTCGCGGTTCACGCCTGATGTACGAAGAAGCACTCGAAGGTTTTAGCGCACTGCAACACGCGCTGAACAAAGGATATTTTGATCTATCCGAAGACTAATGACGCTATGATGTTGCCTGACAGTCAAATACCTAAGAGCTTTTAACCACAGAGACACAGAGTTCACAGAGGGAGATGTTGATGGGTTCTTATGCACCAGTAATAATTTTTTCTCTGCGT
>Ga0316209_1001292_pt1 | contig 27723 bp, 29 predicted proteins | sample 6monopyrite_MG_FD_204945 | JGI IMG/M metagenome (GOLD analysis project Ga0316209, IMG submission 204945) | Microbial mat bacterial communities from mineral coupon in-situ incubated in ocean water Damariscotta River, Maine, United States -... | ecosystem: Environmental > Aquatic > Marine >...
CATTTGTGTTATAAAAAATGCAATGTATATTTGCAACCGCAATAATGCAACGGTTTGGTAGTTCAGCTGGTTAGAATACCTGCCTGTCACGCAGGGGGTCGCGGGTTCGAGTCCCGTCCAGACCGCTAAATGGGAAATCAAATTTCCTCAAAACCTTGTAAATCTTATGATTTGCAAGGTTTTATGTTTTTAGGGCAATCATATAATTTCATATCATTTGCATCTAAAAGGTCACAAATCGTCAACATATTTTTTTATCTGCGATTATGTTGACAGATTGACGTAACTTACTGGTGTTAGTATAGTTGATTTGACTTTCGTCTCACTAAATGTTTAATCATTAAAGACGACAATTATGCGAACTTCATCAACATTTTCAATATTGTTTTGGGTGTACGGAAAACGTGCTGTAAACAACAAAGCAAATATCTACATTCGGGTTACCTTAAACGGTAAACGTGTCAACATTAGTCTCAAGAAGAAAATCAATATTTCTACTTGGGATGAAAAACTACAAAGAGCAAGTGGGACCGATAAGGATTCCCGTATTCTCAATCTTTACTTGAACGAAGTACAATCAAAAGTATATAGGATTTACGAAGATTTCAAGAGGGATGAAGTGCCTTTCACTTCCCAAATGGTCAAAGCCAAATTTTTAGGCGAAGATAAAACACGTTTTTCCTTTCAAAACCTTGTTGATTACTACAATGAAAAGATGCAACATAAGTTGCATAGGAATACGATGGGTCAATATAAGACCAGTCAACGTTATATGATGGAATATATTCTAAAGGAATACAAACTGACAGACATCCCACTTTTCAATCTTGAATATGGTTTTATCGTGGGCTTTGAAGATTTTCTTCGGTCGTATGTACCTAAAAGCGGACAATCTAAAATTGGCAATAATACCGCAATGAAGCATATTAAGCGTTTACGCAGAATGGTTACTCTTGCCTATCGGATGAAATGGATTGAAAGAGACCCGTTTGTCAATTTTAAAATGAAAATTGAAAAGAAAGAACGTGGTTTCCTTACAGATTTTGAATTATTAAGTATTGAAGATTTGTCTTCTTCCATAGAGCGTCTTATGGTTGTGAAAGATTTATTTGTTTTTAGTTGTTACACCGGTATTTCTTATGTTGACATTGTACAATTAAATGAAGATAATATTGTAATGGGTATAGATGGTAGTCCTTGGATAATGGCCGAAAGAGTAAAAACAGGTGCACCATTCAAAATTCCACTATTACCCAAAGCTGCAATCTTAATAGATAAATACAAAGACCATTATAGAACCAATGACACATCCAATCTTTTGCCCAAGTTATCTAATCAGAAATTGAACAGTTATTTAAAGGAAATCGCTGACCTATGTGGTATCAAAAAAAACCTGACTTTTCATATGGCGCGCCATACTTTTGCTACCACAGTAACTTTAAGCAATGGTGTTCCAATAGAGACAGTATCTAAATTATTAGGGCATACCAAACTATCCACAACACAAATCTATGCAAGGGTCGTTGAGAGGAAAGTGAGTGATGATATGGCGCTTCTCAAATCAAAAATTGGTTGATGAAATTTTATAAGCATTTACTAACTGTTGAAATCTTCAATTGAGATTTTAACAGTTTGCATTTTCATTCCACTACCTTTACAGACTAAAATAGTGTGTATGATTATAAAGGTAAAATGGGAAGATTTTAAAGAAGAAATCGATGGGTTTGTATCTACTGGAAATGCAATTGTCGATAAATATAGGTCTTCAAAAACAGAAGATGAATTTAATAATTTTAAGGAAGAAAAACAATCTTGGGAAAATACTGTTGTTAGCTATGTTCGAGCATCTTTTGAACCAGAAAACAGAAATTTTGCAAATGAGTTTAAAGCTCAAAGAGGATATAATACTGGCTTTAAATTAGGGACTGACCAAAAAATTAAAAATGAAATTCAAGCCCTAAAAGATGAAATCAACGGGCTTGACTACTACTTGAAAATGTTATTCATTTCAGATGCAATTGTAAGGCCAGATGAAATTGATTTGAATGAACGTCAAAATCTTGACACCGAAGGCATACTCGAACTAATACTTTCAAAACTATATGACCTTTATAAAGATGGTAAATACCATTCTATTAACTGGATTCTTGAAGGCAATGGAATTAAATTAAACGGTCGTGGCGAAGATTGGGACTATGGAAGAATGCTTGAAAACCGAGGATTTATTGAATGTATGAATGGCAGGAATGTAAATGCCAAACTGAAATTGGAAGGTAAATATGCCATTGAGCAATCAAGAAAAGCCCAGACAACGGACTATTCCAAAATTAGTAATTCCGATGAGGAACTGAAAGAACTTATAAAACAGGTTCTCTCGAAAATTGAAGGTTTAGGTTTTGGACAGCAAATTATTTTCGACGAGTTCGATGAGCTTCGCGATGACATTCCGCATTTGAGCAAAAAGTCATTTGGTCAATTATTAAAATCGAAACTTGGCGATTTAGTAACAGCCAAGGCATTTGATAAGGCATTAGCGAGCGAAATATTCAAAGAATTTACAAGTCAAGTATTGCCATTTTAATTTATGAGGTTACGCAATACGTGTTTTCAGATAAACAACGTATCTATGGTAAATCTACAGTTTCCTTCTTCGTAAATAATCTTGAGCCAGATGATAGTGTAACACGAACTTTTGAGAGTGAAGATGAGACCGTGAATTGGCTTATGGACAATGACGATTACCCAAGAATGTTATTTGAAAACCTATTTCACACATCCAATTCTGTAATATTTCATTGCGGTGTTAAAGAGCCTATTACAAATTCCTATTCAAATGCTGTAAAAATTATATTGACATTTTTCTTTCACAACAACCATACGCTATCAAACAAACTTCATCCACAAAGAGGCAGATGATACATTAAATAGTGTGATTAATTTCTGATTTCATACTGCTGATTAATCTTTGCACAGCCTGTGCATCGATTAATTTGTATCTTTGTCAAACTTTATGAAAATATTCTTTTCCATATCAATGTCAATTTTATTCTTTTTTCAGGGAATTAGCATTGATATGGACTTTTGTGGACCAATTAAAGAAATTTCAAGCATTATTACCCATTATCAAGACCATAAAGTTTATGGAGACTCTTTCCTTGAATATGTAGTTGAAGATTACATTGACAATGATGCAAAAAATGAAGGGCATCATAATAACCCAGATAAGGAGAATACACCAGTCCATTCCCATCATCAATGTTGTCACCCTTTAGTATTAATTATTGCGAACAACAATTCGGTTTTAACCAATCGACTAAAGTTTGAAGAGAAAAAACAGTTTAACTTACATAAAGTAAACTTCACTTCCAGATATCTGGAATCGCTTTTCCAACCCCCTAAAGTATAATTCAGTTTTTTTTAGGATAGCTATATCCTACCGTGATGCTTTTCAAAGTAAGTATCGCATCATAAACGCATTGCATTTCTTTGCATTGCGATGTTTAAACTGAATTAATACTTTTTCTATGATTAACAAAATCATTTCATTTTCCATTAATAACAAGTTTATTATTGGGCTCTTTATAGTGGCACTTGTAGGTACGGGCATTTGGTCTATGGCCACTATAAATCTGGGTTCTGTACCCGATATTACCAACAACCAAGTACAGGTTATTACAGTTGCCCCAAATTTAGGTACTGAAGACATTGAACAATTTGTTACTTATCCCGTAGAATTGGCAATGGCAAATCTGCCAGACGTTATCGAACTGCGTTCGGTGTCCCGTTTTGGTCTTTCGGTGGTTACCATTGTCTTTAAGGATGAGGCTGGAACCTATCTGCCAAGGCAATTGGTACAGGAAAAATTGACCGAAGTTGCTGGAGAAATCCCTGAAGGTTTCGGCACACCTTTTATGGCACCCATAACAACAGGTCTGGGGGAAATATTCCAATATTCCCTAAAAGTAAAAGAAGGCTATGAAGACAGATATGATGCAATGGAGCTTCGTACCATCCAAGATTGGATTGTAAAACGTCAAATGGCACTAGTCCCCGGAGTCGTTGAGGTCAATGCCTTTGGAGGCTATGTAAAACAATACGAAGTTGCCATAAATCCTGATAAACTAAAAAGTTTTGGCATTACAATGAATCAGGTTTTTGAGGCCCTTAAAGTGAACAATGCCAATACTGGTGGAGCTTATATCGAAAAAAACCACCAAGCCAATTTTATCCGTGGCGAAGGGCTGGCACGAAGTATTGCCGATTTGGAAAACACGGTTGTAACCACACAAAATGGAAGCCCTGTCTTGGTAAGGGACGTTGCCGAAAAAGTGGGCTACGGAAACCAAGTGCGTTATGGTGCATTTACCCAAGACGGTCACGAATCCGTAGGTGGACAAATTTTAATGCTGAAAGGCGAAAGCCCAGGCGACGTGATTGAAAATGTGGAAAAGCGTATTGTAGAAATTCAAAAATCCCTGCCGGAAGGTGTTTATATTGATGCTTTTTTAAGCCGAAGTGAACTTATTGAGGCAACCACAAGTACCGTTAAAAACAATCTAATAGAAGGAGCCCTAATCGTCATATTTGTTTTGGTCTTACTTTTGGGAAGCTTCCGTGGTGGCTTGATAGCAGCTTCGATAATCCCTTTATGTCTATTATTTGCATTTATTTTGATGAAACAATTTGGCATTTGGGCAAATTTAATGTCCTTGGGTGCGATCGATTTTGGAATTATTGTAGATGGAGCGGTGATTATCGTGGAAGGAGCGGTTTTCCACATTCATCAACGGATGAAAAAATCCACAACCGCCATCAACCAAGCTGAAATGGATGAAATCGCCTATGATTCTTCAAGTAAAATGATGAATTCTGCCTTCTTCGGTCAACTAATTGTTCTTATAGTTTTTACACCGATTCTTTTTTTGACCGGTGTGGAAGGGAAAATGTTCCGGCCAATGGCATTTACATTTGGTTTTGCCGTTTTAGGAGCGATTATCCTTTGTCTTACCTACGTGCCAATGATGTCATCATTATTTTTAAAACCTGCTAAAAATCAAAATAGTTGGTTCGCCAAGTTTGAAAACAAGATTGATAGGTTCAGTGATAAAATTATGGATGTTCTGAATCGTATCTATCTGCCTATATTAAATTTTGCACTTCGCTTTCGGGCAGGTGTGGTTATAGGCGCGGTTTCCTTGCTTTTGATTTCAGGATTTATTTTCAGCAATATGGGAGCAGAATTTGTCCCTAAATTTGATGAAGGCGATATTGCATTTCAAGCATTGATAAAACCGGGGAGCAGTCTTACAGAATCTATTGAGGCTTCAGAGAAACTTCAGAAGTTAATCAATGAGTTTCCGGAAGTAAAAACAGTAGTTTCTAGGATTGGTGTGGCCGAAATACCGACAGACCCGATGCCTATGGATATTGCCGATAGTTATATTATTCTTGAAAAAGATAAGAGTAAATGGACTTCCGCAGATAGTAAAGAAGAACTGATAGAAAAAATACAGGAAAAAATTTCAGTAGTTCCCGGCGTAAATTTCGTGTTTACCCAACCTGTAGAACTTCGTTTTAATGAATTGCTTACAGGGGTTCGTGAGGACGTGGCAATCAAACTGTACGGAGAAGATTTAGGCGTTTTGGCAGACAAGGTACAGGAAATCGCAGCGGTCATCAGAACCGTTCCCGGAGCGGCTGACCTCAATGTAGAAGCTACAAGCGGTTTGCCACAAATGACAGTGGTGTATAACCGGGCAAAAATGGCACAATACGGTGTAACCGTTGACAAGCTGAATGATTATGTAAGTGCTTCATTTTCTGGAGAACAGGCAGGAGTCATTTTTGAAGGGGAAAAACGATTCGATGTGGTCATTCGTTTGGCAGAGGAATATCGACAAGACATCAATAGCTTAAAAAACCTTTTCATAGACCTGCCAAACGGTGCACAAGTACCTTTAAAGGAGGTTGCAGATATCAGCTATAAGCCAGGTCCGATGCAGATTTCAAGGGACAATACCTCCCGTCGTATTTCGGTAGGGGTCAATGTTCGTGGACGCGATGTAAAATCGATGGTCGAGGAAATTCAGCAAAAACTGGAAACGGAAGTGAAACTGCCACCAGGTTATTACGTCACTTATGGAGGATCATTTGAAAACCTGCAACGTGCATCAGACCGATTGATGATAGTAGTGCCCATCGTTCTACTAACAATATTTATCCTGCTTTATTTCGCTTTAAATTCAGTTACACAGGCCTTGATGATCTATATGGCAGTGCCTTTGGCGACCATTGGTGGTGTTTTCGTTTTGTTGATTCGTGGAATGCCTTTCAGTATTTCTGCCGGAGTCGGGTTTATCGTGCTCTTCGGAGTTGCCGTATTAAACGGACTCATACTCATAAACAAATTCAATGAATTAAAAGACAGTGGAATGACAGATTTAAAAAAACGTATATACGAAGCAACGCACGAACGTTTACGTCCAATTTTATTGACTGCCATTACCACAATTATGGGCTTTATCCCAATGGCGATTTCTACCTCTGGTGGTGCAGAAGTACAGCGACCTTTGGCGACAGTAGTCATTGGAGGAATGCTTACGGCAACATTTCTGACCTTGGTGGTTATTCCTATTCTTTATTATTGGCTGGAATCCCGAAAAGAAAAGAAGGACAATGGTGGAGATGTAAGTTATATTAAAAAATCAACCAATATTGTAACCGTATTATTGATGGTTGGAGGTTTGATGGCTTCTGGTACTTCATTTGCCCAAGACACCAATCAAGATGGTACAATCCCAAAGACCTTGACCATTGATGAGGCTATTGCTATGGCAAAACAGAATTATCCATCGCTTAAGGAAAGTCAGGCATTTATTGAACGGGAAAAGGCACTAAAGGGAACGAGTTTTGACCTTGGTAGCACACAAGTTTTCACGGGCAAAGAAGAATATGGCAATAATCTTCCTGGAGTGCAGACAACCGTTGGTGTGCAACAGGGCAATATCGATTTGCTTTCAGGATTTTCAAAATCGAAGTTTTATAAAGAGCGCATTGCCTTGGGAGAAAAGTTTTATGTGGCCAGTGAACAACAGTTGGTGCGCAATGTGATGCAAGCCTATGACCAAATTAATTATTACAAGGCACAGTTGCGTTTTGCAGACCAATTGGACAGTATTTATACCAATTTTAAGACCGCTGCCCAACTTCGGTATGATACGGGAGAAACAGGTAAGTTGGAATTTATTTCAGCCTCTTCAGAATTTCAACAGATTCAAGTATTAAGGCAACAAGCCTTTGATGATATTGAAATAGCCAAACGTGCCTTAAAACAATATTTGGGAACGGATGAATCCATTGAAACGATTAGTGAACCATACAAAACATTGGATTTTATGGCAATGTTAGATTCCACTTCGGTGGCCAATAACCCAATGTTGCAATATGCGTTGCAAAATGCCGAAGTAAGCAAGGCAAATGTGGGTGTTGAGAAATCACAATTCCTGCCGAAATTCAGCTTATCGTATGGCAGGCAGGTTGTAGATGATGTTTCAGGCTTCAACACCTATCAGGCGGGTATTAGCATTCCGCTATGGTTTTTTCCGCAGAAGTCAAGGGTAAAAGCAGCAAAGGCAGACGCAATGGTAGCAGAGAATCAATATTTGGAGCAAAAGGCGGTTACAGAAAGTCGCGTGTCGCAATTGACCAAATCCCTTGAAAAAACAAAGAAGATTTTGCAATATTACGAAGAAGGCGCACTATTGTTGGCAGAACAGCAAATTACCACAGCGCAATTGGCATCCAAGGAAGGCGAAATAGATTATGTCAATTATATCACCATTCTTAATAGTGCCATCCGTATTAAACAAAACCATTTACAATACATCAATCAGTATAACCAGCAGACCATTGATATGCAATATCAATTGGGCAATTTATAACCTTAAAAAAAGAGAAATGAAGAATATACTATTAGTTAGTACCGTATTATTTACACTTATGTTTATGAGTTGTAATGATGCCCAAAAATCTGAACTTGGACATAATGAAGCCGAAGGTGTATCAAAGACCAATGAAGTTGGAGAAGATGCACACGGCGAGGAAGGCCACAGTGAAGGAGAAGAAGAAGGTCACAGCGAGGAAGAAGGCGTTGTGGAACTCACAAAGCAACAGGCCGAAACCATAGGTTTGGAAATGAAACTTTTGGAGGAACGCAATTTAGGGAACAACATTAAGGTAACAGGTACGCTGGAACTTTTCCCACAGGATAAGGCGAACATAAGTCCGTTTGTTGGTGGAAATGTGAGTTCCATAAAAGTAATACCCGGAGATAACGTAAGCAAAGGACAGGTGTTGGCATATATAGAACACCCAGATATCATTGCAATGCAACAAGATTATCAGGAAAAAAATGATGAATTGGTCTTTTTGAAACAGGATTTTGAGCGCAAGCAGACTCTTTATGATAAAGGTGTTTCTTCTGGCAAGGAATTTCAAATGGCACAGTCAAAATTTCGTTCTACAACATCCAGCGTCAATGGTTTGCGGTCCCAATTGAGACTGTTGAGCATTAACCCGGACAAAGTGGCGGAAGGACAGATATATTCCGCTGTTCCCATTACCTCGCCTATAAGTGGGTATGTGGATGAAGTAATGATTAGCCTTGGCGATTACGTGGCACAACAATCCAAAATGTTCTCGATAAGCGACAACTCAAAAATTTATGTCAACTTCAAAGTATATGAGAAGGACATAAAGCAAATCCAGAAAGGACAACAGATATATTTTTCCACGGCCTCGCACCCAGATGAACTGCTTAAAGCAACCGTTCGGTCTGTTGGTAAAACCTTCAATACAGACCCAAAAGCTTTGGAAGTTCTGGCAGATATAGAAAACAAGGATAAAAATCTTTTGCCAGGTATGTATGTAGAAGGGCGCATAGTGCAGGGCGAGAAAAAGGGTTTTGCCGTTCCGGAAGCCGCCATTATAAAGGAAGGCGAGCAATCCTTTATTTTTATCTTGGATGAAGATGAGGAAATGGAAGTAGGCAAAATGAAATTCAAAATGATACCCGTAACGGTTGGTATTACTGATTTAGGCTTTGTTGAAGTCAATCTGCCTGCCGAAGTTTCAACCGATGCCAAAGTGGTCATAAACGGAGCTTATAACCTGTCTTCTGAAATGATAAAGGGCGAACTGGAACACGGACATTAATTCAATAATAATCAAAGGTTTTGATTCCGAGTTTGTTTATCGTCTTAATTAGTTAGTTAAAAATTATAAAACAGACTCGGTTCAAAATTGATTAAAAATTTAAAAAGTTAATAATATGAAAGAAATAAAAGCATTTATAAAACCGAACCGAATCCAAAGAGTTATTGAAGCATTGTCAGATAATGGGTTTGAAAGTATGACCCTGTCACAAGCAGAAGGCACGGGCGCATTCAAGGCAAAAGGGGCTAAACCATCGCTTGATTTTCACGTGACAGATAGTCCTGTGGTTAAAATTGAGCTGGTCTGTCAAAATGAGGAAGCCCAAGCGGCCATTGAAACAATTATAGCCAACGCCAAAACCGACGGGCCTGGCGATGGCATCATTTATTTGTCAGAAATTGAAGATGCATTTCAGATAAAAACGGGGAAATCCCTGAAACGCTACAATTTATAGAATAATGGATGTATTGGAGAAAATAATGAAAAGCAGCGATGTAAAACCAACAGCCATGCGTCTGCTGGTTTTACAATTCCTCTTGAACAAAAAAGTAGCGGTGAGTCTAACTAATATTGAAGACTATTTCGATAATTCTGACAGGACTACACTGTACCGTACTTTAAAAACTTTTGTAGAAAGTGGTATTGCCCATCAAATTGATGACGGCACAGGCATTACCAAGTATGCCTTGTGCGAAGAACAATGCAATTGCGATATTGAAACCGATTTACATTTGCATTTTCACTGCAACAATTGTAATGAAACGGTGTGCTTGACCGAGCATAAAATCCCACATATCAATCTGCCGGAAGGATTTACAGCCGAAAATGTAAACTTGGTGGTAAAAGGCATTTGTGATAAATGCAACGGTCAATAATGCACTTCCATTGCATGGTCAATTAAATTAACTTTAAAAGATGTTACAAATAACAGACTTAAAACACGAGAATGTCATTGCCACTATTGCAAGCGGAAAATTACAACAGCAGGACATTGAAAAAGTACACCCAATAATCCATGCCATTCTTGATAAAGGCTTAAAAATACGGTGGTATTTTGAGATGAACAATTTTGAAGGATGGAACATAAAAGGTTTGTGGGAAGATTTTAAAATGGATGTTGCCCATGAAAGGGACTATGAGAGAATTGCCATGGTAGGAGAAAAAAAGTGGCAAGAATGGGCAACACAGTTTATGAAACCTTTTACAAATGCTGAAATAAGGTATTTCAATATAGACCAAAAGGAAGACGCTAAAAAATGGATTGAAAGAGATGACTTTTAAACTGAATTAAAAACTTTTTTTAAACAAACACAGCTATGATGGACAATTGGTATTTTGGGGGCATGCACGGAATATGGTGGGGCCTTTGGATACTCCTCATCCTTTGGATATTTCTCATCCCATATCCCACCCCGGGACAAAAGCGTAAAAAGGACAATGCAATGGAAATCTTAAGGGAGCGTTTTGCACGGGGCGAAATAAGCGAGGAAGAGTTTGAACAGCGAAAGAAATTGTTACGGGAAAACAAGGAAAAATAAGGAACAATGAACCCGCCCAATGGTACAAATGATTTAAAAAACGAGGAGCCAAACAAGCAAGGGCTTCTCATTGCATCTGCCATAGGTTTTGCTGCGGGCATCCTAATTATACAACCATTGGGCATTTCTCTTTTTGAGTATGACCAAGGTGGAGACGCGGGCAATTGGTGGTATCTGTTCAAAAATGCATTTGTGGAAGCGTTCATGTTTACCGATATGGACCAAATCCTAAAAAATGTGTTGTTCGGAATAATTGGAAGCAGTCTCGCCCTGATGTTCTATACAAGAAAAACGATATTTCGAATAAACAGGGAGAAAGTCGGGGTTACTTTTATAAGGGAATTATTGGACAAAGGTGAAAACCACGAGGTAGAATTTAAAAGTACCTTACGGTGGGACCTTCAGCAAGGAAAGGTAAACAAAGCCTTGGAAACGGTAGTGGCAAAGACCATCGCTGGGTTTATGAATACCGAAGGTGGGCATTTGATTATAGGGGTTGATGATGAAGGTCGTATTCTGGGGCTGGAACAAGATTACGGTACTTTAAAGAAACCAGGAAAGGACGGGTTTGAACAATATGTAATGCAGTTGGTGTCCGTCAATTTGGGCACCCATTTTTGCACTTTGGTAAAAGTGGCCTTTTATGAATTTGAAGAAAAGGATATCTGTTATGTTAGGGTTCACAAATCACAAAAGCCCGTGTATTTGAATTTGGGTGACCGTTCGTATTTCTTTATCAGAACCGGGAACGGAACCCGCGAGTTAGATATGCCTGAGGCGTTGGAATATATGGAAACACACTTAAATTAAACAATATGGGATTTTTAAAACATTTATTAAGAGGAAATTATGGTCATCATTCCAACAAGCATCAACGTAAAAATTATGACCCAAGGTTTGATGAACCCAAGGTTGTTGTGAGATGTACAAAATGCGGCAAAAACAATCCTGAAAATGCTTCTTTTTGTCAACATTGTGGCGAGCCTTTGGGTAAAGTAAAATGCAAAAGTTGTGAAGAACCAATACCTATGGATGCAAAATTTTGTTCTAAATGTGGCACTGAAGTATAGTTAAAAACCTTACAAAAAAAGAACTCTAATTTTTACCAATATTTTATATATTGCTTTAGGTTAAAGATTTATAGCAAGAAAGTTTATGACATAATTGGAATACAAAATGTAAATAACCAAACCATATGAAATTAATGAATGACAGATTGTACCACAAAATATTCAACGGTGCCATTATTATGATTTTAATTATAACTGTTTCCTTGGGAATCGGGATGCTTGGGTATTATTATTTTTTGAAATTAAGTTGGATTGATAGCTTTTTAAACGCTTCAATGATCCTTACAGGAATGGGTCCCTTGGATGAAGCACAAACCGATGCTGGTAAATTGTTTTCTGGAATTTATGCCTTGTATTCTGGGATAATTTTCCTTTCGGCCATAGCAATCTTTATCTATCCCATTATTCAAAAAATTGGAAAAAAATTTGAACACCACCACTAATAACAATTGTAATTTCTCAATATGCTCTTAAATAAACGAATATCAATCTTTGATTTCTTAAAAATCTTAAAATTTGACATCCTGTTTATAGGTAGTTATTCAATTTTGGTTGGCTATATGGACCAATATGGTTTTTTGTCAAAAATCTCGATTCCTATTGCAATAACTGGGGTTTTTGGCACTGCGGTAGCTTTACTTTTGGGTTTTCGGACCAATCAAGCCTATGAACGATGGTGGGAAGCCCGCATTATTTGGGGCGCTATCGTAAACGATTCCCGGACACTAATCAGACAGACCATTTCTTTTTATGATAGGTTAGATGAACAATATGTATATAATGTACAGGAAATGGCAAACCGCCAAATCGTATGGTGCTATGCTTTGGGTGAATCTTTGAGAAACCTTCCGTTTTCGCCCAAGGTGGCCAGTTACATAAAATTTGAAGATATCTCTGATCAAAATGTCCCCAATGCAATTCTTTTAAAACACTCACAAGCATTAACTGATGCAAGAAGCGAAAAAATAGTGAACGAGTTTCAGCAGATTCAACTAGATAGCACGATAGCAAGGCTCTGCGATTCTATGGGAAAATGCGAACGAATAAAAAACACGGTCTTCCCGAAAGCACATAGCTTATTGATACATCTTATAATCTATGTGTTCGCCACAATGTTACCATTTGGTCTGGATGATAAGAATGTGACCGTTGAAATTGCTATTACCTTCTTTATCCCAATCATTTTTGTTGCCATTGAAAAAACATCCATTTTGATGCAGGACCCTTTTGAAAACCGACCTATGGATACACCTGTAACCGATTTGGCCACAACCATTGAGATAAATTTAAAACAAATGATAGGAGAAGTAAATTTTCCCGAAAGGAACAAACCAACAAATTACTATGTTTTATAATAAAAACAATAACGATGGGTTTTCAAATTGAAATGACACTCATACCAAGATTACTTGTTGCCCTTGTACTTGGCGTTTTGATAGGGCTCGATAGAGAAATTGACGGAAATGCGGCTGGAATTAGAACGTATGCAGCCGTTTGCCTTGGGGCGACCTTAATAACAATTATCAATTCTCACATTGATGTAACAGACCAGACCCGTATTGTCGCCAATATTGTTTCAGGGGTTGGATTTTTAGGAGCAGGAATCATTTTTCGGGATTCAACAAAAAATCTAATTTCTGGTTTGACTACTGTAGCTACAGTTTGGGCAACTGCAGCAATAGGCATTGCAGTGGGTTACGGTATGTATTTAATTGCCGTTACGAGTACGTTACTTGTAATTGGCTTATTGATATTGAATCATTTACCAATTTTAAAAAATAAAAAAAATGAGTAAAAACGAAACACAACATAAAGATGACAGCAATCACGATCATGGTGGAATTTTCGGAAAGAACACCGAATTGTACTTTGCAATTTTAAGTGGCGTATTCTTCTTTGCCGGACTTATTATTGAATTGGCTTTTAAACTGCCAGAAATTGCCTTATACAGCTATATGGCAACCTATTTCTTTGGTGGTTATTACACAACTCTCGAAGCTATTGCAAAAGTTAGAAAAGGTGAATTTGAAATAGATTTTTTAATGATAGTTGCTGCTGCCGGAGCTGCTTACATTGGCAGTTGGGAAGAGGGTGCTTTATTGTTGTTTCTATTTAGTATAGGCCATGCCATGGAAAAATATGCTATGAACAAAGCAAAAAAATCTATTGAAGCACTGGGCAGTCTATCCCCAAAAACAGCGTTGGTAAAAAAAGGCAATAAAGTAGAAGAAGTTCCGGTAGAAGAGTTGCAGATTAATGATATTATTGTTATAAAACCAAACTCAAAAATTTCTGCCGATGGAGTTATTGTAAAAGGGAATAGCAGCATTAACCAAGCCTCAATAACCGGAGAAAGTATGCCTGTAGATAAATTTGCAGTTGCCAATGGTAACAACTTACCGGAATTTAATAAAATCAACAAACTAAATGTAGTTTATACAGGAACCATAAATGGCGATAACGCATTAGAAGTCAAAGTCTTAAAATTAAGCAAAGATTCTACCATTTCCCGATTGGTGAAAATGGTGAGCGAAGTTGAAACACAAAAATCACCTACACAGTTATTAACCAAGAAATTTGAGAAATGGTTTGTGCCGTGCGTAATAATTTTAGTAGCGATATTGTGGTTTTCTTATTTAGTTACAGGTGAAGATGCTACAGCAAGCATTTACAGAGCCATAAGTGTATTGGTTGCTGCAAGTCCATGTGCCTTGGCAATTTCTACACCAAGTGCAGTTTTAAGCGGAATTTCGAGAGCTGCAAAAGGAGGCGTTCTAATAAAAGGAGGACGACCACTGGAAGATTTAGGAAGTCTTACTACCATAGCTTTTGATAAAACAGGAACACTTACAGAAGGTAAGCCTAAACTAACAAATGCCCTTCCGCTAAACGGATTTGATAAGAATGTGTTTTTAGAATTGGTATTGGATGTAGAGAGTTTAAGCAATCATCCGTTGGCAAAAGCCATTTCAAAAGATGTAAAATCGCAATACAATATTGAGGAAAAAAACCAAGCTTCCAACATGAATGCTATTCAAGGAAAAGGAATTCGAGCCACCTATAATGGGGAAACAGTAGTTATTGGCAATGCAAAACTTATGATGGATGAAAACATTGCTGTTAGCAAATCTATTACGTCTCAAATGAATGGACTACTACAAAATGGGCATACTGTCATGTTGGTTGCCTTTAAAAATGAATTGATTGGGTTATTAAGTGTAATGGATGTACCAAGAGAAGCAGCAATAACAACCTTAAAACGCTTAAAAGAAATTGGTATTAAGAAAATGATAATGTTAACAGGCGACCATCAAAACGTAGGGGATTCCATTGCCAAACAAATTGGGCTTACCGAGGCAAAAGGAAACCTCTTACCTGAAGACAAAGTATCAGCCATTCAACAATTAAGGGAACAATATTCAAAAATTGCAATGGTTGGCGATGGTGTAAACGATGCGCCCGCCATGGCAAATAGTACCGTAGGAATTGCAATGGGTGCTGCTGGAAGTGACGTGGCCCTGGAAACGGCAGATGTAGCTTTAATGTCAGATAAAATAGAAAACCTACCTTTTGTAATAGGGTTAAGCAGAAAATCGAAGCAGATAATTAGGCAAAACCTATGGATAAGTTTAGGTATTGTAGGGGTTTTAATTCCGTCAACTCTTATCGGTTGGGCAAGTATAGGAGTGGCAGTTGCCATACACGAAGGTTCAACCCTTGTCGTTGTAATTAATGCTTTACGATTATTGAGATATGAAGATAACAAGGTGATTAAATAGTCAGTATTTGGCAACCATACTTTGCTTGTCGTTTTTTTAATGAAGAAATGGTTTATCAAATATTCAAATGTGTAGAAAATGCACTTCCATTGCATGGTCAATTAAATTAACTTTAAAAGATGTTACAAATAACAGACATAAAACACGAGAATGTGATTGCCACCATTGCAAGCGGAAAATTACAACAGCAGGACATTGAAAAAGTACACCCAATAATCCATGCCATTCTTGATAAAGGCTTAAAAATACGGTGGTATTTTGAGGTGAACAATTTTGAAGGATGGAACATAAAAGGTTTGTGGGAAGATTTTAAAATGGATGTTGCCCATGAAAGGGACTATGAGAGAATTGCCATGGTAGGAGAAAAAAAGTGGCAAGAATGGGCAACACAGTTTATGAAACCTTTTACAAATGCTGAAATAAGGTATTTCAATATAGACCAAAAGGAAGACGCTAAAAAATGGATTGAAAGCCAGTAAAGTTTATAACCGTAAAAGACAGGCGATGAATAAAAAAAACATTCTTATTACCATTTTAATTGGGTTTGCAGTAGGTGTTTTTATCCTTCAACCTTTTGGGGTAACAATTTTCACGTTTAGCAGACAGAATTATGAAATTAATTGGTGGCAATATTTAATAAACAATGTCATTGAAATTTTGAATATCAATGGAAATCAAATTTTTGAGAACACGCTGTTTGGTTTATTAGGTGCAAGTGTTGCGCTGATTTATTATTTCGGTAAAAGAAAAAAGGATATAGATAACAAGTAGCGGTAAATCGTTACAGGAAAGAGCGAAATTTTTTATTTAAAATATATTAAGTGAAAACTTAATTAATAGCAGGCAGCTTTTATGATGCTTTTTTAAGGCAAAATGATTAATAGCATTAAAAGCAAAAGTAGAAGCTGCTTTTTTTAATTATACAAGTAAAGATGGGAATTATGAATATTAAACATTGTTTTTTAATAATCTTGTTGGTTAGTTATTATAAGGTAAACGCCCAAAAAGTTTATACAACTGAAGAAGGTCATATTATGATGATGACTTTGGTTGATGATAAACCCATCAAGGCAGAAAGCCATAAATTGGCACTATATCTTGATTATGATTCCAAAGTCGTAAACGGCGTCCTTGACCTCAAATCTTTATCAACAAATAGTTCTAAAATCAATGCCATTTTACAAGAACAGGAAGACCCATTAATGCTTCGGTTTACTGGTACAATTCCATCACAGGATTTTTTATCAAAACGGCACGACCCTATCAAATTTAATTGGCTAATAGTTATTACTTATCAAGGGAAATCTTTTAAATCACAATTTAAAGCAACCATTACCCATATAGAACAAGGATTAAGTATGTCCTGCCTGATAAGCGCATCTGGACAATTATTGGTTTCAAATACGGGGTTGGATTCCTTAATAGAGGGTATCGATGATACCATAGAGGTGCAATTTGCACAATTAGTGTTAAAATTGGATAAACAATAATATTTAGCATCAAAGCTTTTAAAAGCAAAACACAATAGCTTAATCATGAAAAAAAAGAAAGTTAATTTAAGAGATTTAAAACCAAGTTCGGAAAAAGAGCATAACCACGATGATGGACACAATCACAGTGCTTCATCATATAACTTCAAGGTCTATATTCCCGCCATTATAAGTTTTGCAATGCTTATTATTGGTATAATACTGGATTATTTTGATATGCCTTTTTTTAAAGATGGGATACGAATTATTTGGTATGGTGCCGCTTATTTACCTGTTGGACTTCCAGTAATCAAAGAAGGATGGGAAAGCATTAAAAAAGGCGACTTTTTTACAGAGTTCTTTTTAATGTCCATCGCTACCATTGGTGCATTTGTAATTGGCCAATATCCCGAAGGTGTTGCAGTAATGCTATTTTATGCAGTAGGCGAATTATTTCAAAGTGCTGCTGTAAATCGTGCAAAAGGAAATATAAAAGCATTATTAGATGTTAGACCTAAAGAAGCCAATGTATTTCGTGAGGGAGATTATAAAAGTGTTTCGCCTGAAGTTGTCAATATTGGAGAGAAAATTCAAATTCGTGTAGGTGAAAAAATTCCATTGGATGGCATTTTATTATCCGAAAAAGCATCTTTAAATACAGCTGCGTTAACAGGAGAAAGCAAACCAGATTCCATTCAAAAAGAAGCAAAGGTTTACGCGGGTAGTATTAATTTGGAAAGCGTTATTGAAGTTGAGGTAACCAATAAGTTTGAAGACAGTTCTATTGCGAGAATATTAGACTTGGTTCAAAATGCAACAGCACGTAAATCTAAAACAGAATTATTCATCAGACAGTTTGCTCGTATCTACACACCAATTGTAGTGTTTTTAGCTATTGGTGTTACTTTTATACCTTACTTTTTTGTAGATGATTATATATTTAGAGATTGGTTATACAGAGCATTAATATTCTTGGTAATATCTTGTCCTTGTGCGTTAGTGATTTCAATTCCATTAGGATATTTCGGTGGATTGGGAGCAGCTTCAAAAAATGGAATATTATTTAAAGGTGCTTCATTTTTAGATGCAATGACCAAGATAAATACTTTGGTAATGGACAAAACAGGAACCGTAACTAAAGGTGTTTTCAAAATCAAGGAAATAAAAACCATTGATTGGGATGAACCCGAATTTATGAAATACCTAATGGCAATGGAAGAACAATCCACCCATCCCATTGCCAAGGCCATAATGGAATATAAAGCCGATGGCGAAGATTTTCAGGCAAAAGAAGTAACCGAAGTCGCGGGTAAAGGATTAAAAGGCAAAGTAAATGGCAAAACGGTCTTGGTAGGCAACAAAGCATTGATGACTTCAAATAATATCGAAGTTCCATCTGAAACCGACAACATTGTAGAATCCATCGTAATGGTTTCCATTGATGGTAAATTCGCTGGCTATGTCATCATTGCAGACGAATTGAAAGAAGATGCCCACGAAGCCATCAAACAAATTAGAGAATCTGGAATTTCCAAAATCATAATGCTTTCCGGCGATAAGGATTCCATAACCCAACAAGTGGCAAAAGAAATGGGTATTGATACTGCAAAAGGCGGTTTGTTACCAGAAGATAAGCTCAACGAAGTTGAGCATTTGAAAAAACAATTTAATACTAAAGTAGCCTTTATAGGCGATGGCATCAACGATGCACCGGTTTTGGCAGCGAGCGATGTTGGCATTGCAATGGGTGGTTTGGGCAGCGATGTGGCGATAGAGACCGCAGATGTAATCATCCAAACAGACCAACCAAGTAAAATAGCTAGAGCCATAAAAATAGGACGTTCTACAAGACGCATCGTTTGGCAGAATATTGGGTTGGCCTTTGGTGTAAAAGCAGTGGTTTTGGTTTTGGGCGCAGGTGGTCTGGCAACGATGTGGGAAGCAGTTTTTGCCGATGTAGGCGTGGCCTTGTTAGCCATTCTGAATGCGGTTCGATTACAGAAGATGAATTGGAAATAGTATAAAAGAATGTCTCAAAAAAGAAGAAATAGAAGAAACAAAAAAAATCGGAAATCATCGAATACCGACATCACAAAAAGAGATAAGGTCAAAGGTATTCTTATGATAATCCTTATGGTAATAGCCGCATTTCTGCTTTATTTTTTTGTGCTAAAAGGAAATATTCATAAGCATTAATGAATTAAGATAATAAAATATTCCAAGTGGTTTGTGTGGCTACAAAAATTGAAGTGGAAATGATTGATATATAGTAAAAATGATATTCTATGTCGGAAAATAGACGGAATAGACGAAATAAAAAAAGCAATAAAGTACCCTCTGTAAAAAATAGTATTACCAAAAAAGATAAAATAATTTGGATTAGTATTCTAATCGTTGTTATTGTGTTAATCTTCTTTGTACTGTTCTTGCAATTCCTAAAGTACTTTATATCTATTTAATTAATTACAATTTTAAATGCAACGTTATTGCAGAAGATTAAGTGAAAATAATGATACCCAGAATGAATGACGACAAATTACGACGATATATTAAAAAAATTAGACAATAAATTAGATATTCTTGAAATAGAAGAACAAGATATTTTACTCAAAGCTGAAAAAGGGATTAAACTTGCAAAACAGACCCTTAAATCAGTTAGAAGTATCGTAGTTGATTATGAATTTGAAACCAAATTAGAGGAAATTCATTTCTTTAAATGTACTAAACCAAAAATTTATAGCAAACTTATTTATTACGTAAAATTATTTAACATTGAAAGTAAAAGACCCAGGGGAAGCAATAAATCGCAAGTAAAGTATTTGAACAATTATATTGAGAAACTTCAAACCTACTTTAACGACAATCTTGATTTTTACCATTATTACCGCAGGGAAGCTACTGTATTTGATGAGCAATATTTTTTAAGAGGCAAGGCAGATATTCGGTTGTTCCCAGACTCATTTCACTTTTTTGTTGATGAAGAATTTGCAACAAGCCACGATAGTACCGTGGCCTCAATTTTAGCCTACGACCTTTTGATTGTACACTTAAAACGGGAAATTGATAAATTGGAGAATAATGGAAATTATGCAAGTTTAAGATTGTTACAAAGTAAAACCAAAATTACCTGGACAGCCCACAAAATATATTTAATTGAACTGATATACGCTTTGCACAGTACAGATGTCATTAATAATGGTACTGTTGACATTAAAGATATTGTCTATTTTGTTGAAAAAACATTTAAAGTGGACTTGGGCGATTATTACAGAGCTTTTTTGGAAATACGGATGCGTAAAAATGGCAGAACCAAATTTTTGGATATTCTGAAAAAGCAGTTGACCAAACGGATGGATGATACTGATAACGTAAAATAAAACACCCAAGATGCTTCAACTTGGGTGTTTCTTGTTTTATGGAAAATCTCATTTTATTTGGTGGTTTTTAGATAGGGTATTTTTTCTGAAGAAGTACCAAAACCCTCTATTGTATTACATTGAAAATGAGAGAAGAAAAACACCCAAGTAGGCCTAACTTGTGAATAAAATCCAGCAAACTACCCCAATTTTGTAGAACGAAAGTCAAATCAGGTCAGGGGCTATCAAATTACTTGACAGCGATGCGATAGTCTCTTACTATTAAAACCGTTCTATTATGCCGACATCAATAATTACTACAGACGACCTTCGGGAATTCAAAATGGAATTGCTCGATGACATCAAAAACCTTCTTTCCAAGCAAGCTACTGGAAAACTGAAGAAATATCTTAAATCTTCCGAGGTTATGGATTTACTACAAGTAAGTCCAGGAACACTTCAAAATCTGCGTATCAATGGTACGTTGCCCTACACAAAAGTTGGCGGAATCATTTACTATGATGCAGAGGAAATCCAAAATGTGATGAACGCCAACCGCGTTCAACACAGCATAAATTCTTAAGCGATGAACTATATAAAGCTACTCAATGCGGCTTTTTCAACGTTCTATTTTGATGACCGCCTCAATCCCACGCACATAACCCTGTATATGGCATTATTTCAAGAATGGAATAGTAGCCGATTTGCGGACGAATTTTATGTGAACCGCAGAGATTTAATGAGGGCTGCCAAAATTGGTTCTAAATCAACCTATCACAGATGCGTTACGGATTTGGACTCTTGGAATTATCTATCATACTTCCCTTCCAACAATCCTTACAAAGGCAGTAAAATCAAGATGGCCATAATTGGGACAAGTGATGAGCCTGATGTGGGACGGTACAGTCCCATATTAGAACAACTTGCGGGACACTACCATCCCAGAAATGAACCAGTAGTGTACCAACACCATACCACAAATGGACAAGTAATGGACTCGCACCGTCCCGTGAGTGGACAAGCATTGGTATCTACTATAAACAATACCAAACAAGTAAACAATATAAAACAACCAAAGGGCAGGCAGGCCGTTTTTATTTTTTTTGAAGAAAAAGGTTTTGATGCTGATGAAGGAAAAAAATTCTTCGACCACTACGAATCGAACGATTGGAAAACAAGCGACGGAAAACCGATACGAGATTGGCAAGCTTTGGCTAAAAACTGGATGGACAGAACTGAATTATTCAATGAGGAAAACAAACCAAACACAAAGCAACCGTCCCATATTAAGGACAACTTGCGTACCACTAAAAACAAAGATTATGGACAACCCCTCTAAAATTACCGAAGGTGGCGTGGAATATTCGCTTGGAAAGTTTGATGGTAAAAGCGTGTTATACGATTTTGATAAAATCCTGATTTATTTGGATGCAAAGGGAAAGTTGCTCTTTGGCAAACAATTTAGAATCTATGATGAGGACACGGTTATCATCCGCAAACTATGTCACTATTTCATCAAGGACAAAGAAAATTGCCTGAAAGATGATATCGACACTAACAAGGGTATTCTTCTATCCGGGCCTGTGGGATGTGGAAAGACCACTTTGATGAAACTATTGCGATATATCGTGCCAATGCAACGACCTTATGAAATGATTCCGTGCAGGAATGTTGCTTTTAGCTTTAACCATCTAGGCTTTAAAACCATTGAGGATTATGGCAGCACCAAATTCTACTGCTTTGATGATTTAGGCATTGAACCTGCAGGACGATTCTATGGTAAAGATTTGAATGTGATGGGCGAAGTATTACTTTCCCGATACGAACTTTACCTTGAGACCAAACACAAAGTCAAAACCCACGCTACTACAAACCTAAATGCTGAAGAACTGGAAGAACGGTATGGAAACCGTGTTCGTAGTAGAATGCGCGAACTGTTTAATTTGATTGCTTTTGATACAAAAGCTGGGGATAAGCGGAAGTAAATTTTAGAATACTATTTTTCAAATTGGCGCTTGTTTAATGGATGGTCATTTAAAACCTATTTACTTAACAACAACTGTTGTTTTCTTGAATTGGTGGACAAGAAACTGTCCCATAACTGCAATAAACACAGCAATCCCCTTCATTTGGTTTTAGAACCGTTTTACAATTCTCACATTCGTAGAAAAACTGACAAGCTTTTGTTGGCATATCCTCTACTTTTTTATGTCCGCAGTTTGGGCAGGTAATTTCTGATTTTAATTGGACTTCCATTAGTTTTCTTCTTTGTAGGTTACTTTATAGCCTGTAGAATTAATTGCTTTTTCTATATCCTCTTTAGTAGTTTTCGAATTATCGAATTCTACTTTTGCGTTAGCTTTTTCATAGGAAGCATTTACATTTACAATACCCTCTAATTCATTAACAGCGTGCGTAATGTGTTGTTCGCAAGAAGCACAAGTCATCCCTTTTACATCAAAATTTACCGTTTGAATATTGGATTGATTCACTATAACCACTTCTTTTTTATTAACTGGATAAAAAATATGAGAGTAGTATGGAAAGCTTATTGAGATAGCCGCAAATAATGTAATTCCTATTAAAAACCCTTTAGTTTGAAACCACTTTGGCTTTGCATCTATTTCACAGCAATCATCTGCTTTTTTAGGTTTTAGATAATCATACCACGCATAACCAATTGCTATGATAGCGACACCAATTAAATAGGGTCTAAAAGGTTCCATCCAAGATAAAGCGGATGCACTCCCTCCAATTCCAGCAATTAATGCAATAACTGGTGGTATGCAACAAGATGACGCTGCTATTGCAGCAAACAAACCTGTATATGCTACATTTTTTGATGTTTTTTCTGTACTCATAATTAAAAATTTATGCTGTTTTTCTTTCTAATTTGATTGACTTAAATATACTATTCAGAATATCCGTCTCATCCTCATTCAATGAATAGTATAAGGTTTGCCCTTCTCTCCTTGAGCTTATAATACCTGCATCTTTCATTTTTCGTATATGCTGAGAAACGGCAGGAACACTCATACCTAAAATATCAGCTAAATCACAAGGGCATAATTCTTTTTCCATATTTAAAAGAAATAGAACTTTTAAGCGCACTTCATTACCTGAAATAGATAGTAGTTTCGATATTTTGTCGAAACCATTAGCCATACCATCAATGGTAGTTCTACAGTTTAGTAATTGCTTATGGTCAGCCTCAGCTCTTGTACAGGATATTTCTAATTTCATATTAATGCTTTAGACGAGCAAAGGTAAAAGTAATTACTTATTTAAGCAAATACTTAAATATTAAATTATATTCTGCTCTAACTTTTAGTTGGTTGTCTTAAATAAGATAGCGGGTGTTATGCGGAAATAATCTAATTTCTGAAAGACTTATATAAGAAAATCACTTCAGAAATAAATTGGATTACAATCGCTTTTAAACTCTTTGTTAATTCTAAAAATAGGTCTTTCATAATAGTATTAGTTTTGTATAGATAACAAAATGGCTGTGGCAATCAATTGGATATTGTTAGAATTTGAAATATAGTTGCCTTCATCTTTATTACTCAAAAACCCTAATTCTATAAGTACAGAAGTGCAAACATCAACCGTTTCTCGAAGTACCTGAAAATTTGCAAACTTGACACCTCTACTTTCATATCCCAATTCTTTATTAAGTGCGGCTTGCACTTGAAAAGCAAACCAAGTAGAATCATCTGAATATTTGGATTCTGCATTTGTCACGTAAACTTCAACACCCCTAGCATTCGGATTATCCGAATGATTGCAATGCAACGACAAAAATAAATCAGCTTTTAGAGCTTTGGCAAGTTTGGTTCTATCTGATAGTGAAATAAGTGTATCGCTGTACCTGGTCAAATAAATATCCAAAGGCTTATCCAACTTGTTATTTAGCTTCAAAATCGCACTTGCAATATTGAGTACAACATCTTTTTCTAGGATGCCATTTACACCTATCGCACCAGAATCTTTTCCACCGTGTCCAACGTCAATTAGTATTCTTTTTTGAATGGCTGTTTCCTGTCCAAAAATGATACACATTTTCAAGAGCAAAATCATAAAACTGACGTTTTTGAGCACTTTTTTCATTTTCAATTTTAGGGTTATTAACAATTCAACTTCCAAAAGTCATAGAATTTGATATCAAATAATAACAAAGGAATTCAAACAAAATCAAATAATATTTTGTTCACAAATATTTGATTATCAGGTATTTGTAAATAAATATATGTAAATTTCCAATAACGAAAACAACACAAAAATTTAAACTGTTACGTTATGAAAAAATCAATCTATTTGGCAACTTTTTTGTCGTTGCTCTCAACATCACTTTTTGCACAAATTGGGGGAATCGAAGATTCGGTCGATGATGTTTCCAACACCATCCGAACCATTTTTCCAATCATATTAGGGGTCATTTTCCTCATCGGTTTCCTGTTTAATGCAGGGCATTTCTTTGGGGAAAATGCTGACCTAAAAAAGGGTATTACCAGAGTACTTGTATTTGTTTTGATAGCTGGCGCAGTAGTCGGCATCTTCACTTACCTAATTGGAATCGTTGTATAATGAAGCGGTTCGAGGTCTATAAAAACATTAGGAAACGGGCAGTCATTTTTGGCTTCCCCATTTCCCTGTTTGCCTTAATGATAGTTTCCATATTGGCCTCATTGCTCATAGTAATTTTCTCTTTCAGCTTCGTGATGATTATAGGTATTCTCGTTTTTAACGCTGCGCTCTATGTGGCTTTGACAAGAATTAGCCACAACCCACAGATTTTTCAAACAGCCAACGCTTTTCCAAAAATTATAAGTAACAAAAGAAATTCAGGTTTTAACTATGAATAAGATTAACCTTTCGGCATATCAGCCCATCGTAGATATTCAGGACAATATCGTCTTTGCCAATAATGGCAATGTGGTCTTGTGCTATACAGGGAATCTACCTGAAATTTATTCGCTTTCCGAAAAGGACTTTGAAGATATGCACGGTGCTTGGTTTCAGGCTTTGAAATCGCTGCCTGTGGGAACTGTGGTTCATAAACAGGATATATACCTGAAGAAATCCTATTCTTCTGAACAGCTTCCGAATAAAACATTTTTAGAAAAAGCAACGCACGAGCATTTTAAAGGTCGTGGACATATTGAGCACAAGTGCTATTTGTTTTTCATCTTGACCAAAAACAAAGCGCTCAACAATTCAAAATATGTCAATCCCTTTAGAAAAATTTCAAAGGGAATTGTACAGGAACTGGACGATAACATTAAGAGTTTTGTAAACTCTGTAAGCGATTCTGTTTCCTTTATCAATAATAGCCGAAAGATGGCATTCCTTCCGCTTAAAGCGGAAGGGATTCAGAAACTCACAAATGGCTATTTCAATGGCTTCAACGAAGGCTTCGATACCGACATTCTATTAGATAAGAAAAGCGTCAATATTGGCGAAAACCATTTTGATGCCCTTGCCATCAATAGCGAACTGTGCTTTGGCGAAAGTGTACAGAGTAGCAAAACCAATGAGAAATTCACATCTGACGATTTTGTGTTTCATCAAGGGTTTATTGATGGCTTAGGGCTTACGCTTAACGAAAACCACATTGTCAATCAGATTTTATATCTCGACGACAAACAAAAGTGGCGCAAGCTGCTCGACAAGAAAGTCGAGGAACTTAACAAGAGTTCCAATTTCGGTTCACAGAACAAAGTGGTTTTGGGGAAAATCCAACATATTCTTGACCAAATCAATGCCGATGACAATGCACGGATTATTCGTGGTCATCTCAATATTGTGTATTGGTCTAAAGAAGCCAAAGACCTAGACAAAATAACTTCAAAAATTAAAACTGAATTTAAGGAACTGGATATTATTCCATACTATCCGAGAGGCGAAGAGCGCAAGAATTATATATTAAACAGTTACTGCTGTTTTTCGTCCAATTTCTCGAACAACGATTTATATGTTACCGATTTAAAACACGCATTATGCCTATTCATCAATAATACCAATTACAAATCTGATACTACCGGAATCATCTTCAATGATAGAGAGCATAATATTCCTGTTCTAAAAGATGTTTGGGACGAGCGAAAAAAACGTATCAAGGCTCGGAATTTTGCCATTTTCGCACCAACGGGCGAGGGTAAATCCTTTTTAGCCAATAATATTTTACGCCAATACTTTGAAAGTGGTGTTCGTCTGGTCATTATCGACTTGGGTGGCTCGTACACTAAATTTGCCAAACTATATCCTGAAAAATATACGGTACTTCGGTACGAAAGTGGAAAAAATCTTGGCATCAATCCTTTTTATATAAGTGATACAAATGATCTGACACCTGAACGATTGGAAGATTTGTCTGTTTTCCTTTTTGAGCTGTTCGCTTCAGATTTAAAGGTTACTAAAGCACAGTCGGTTTCAGTCAAAAAAATATTGCGTCATTATTACAATAGCATTTCAGAAAATCATTCGCTCGAAGGATTTTACAATTTTATAGAAAGGAATCAAGAGGATCTTCTTGACACCCTAAAAATCCATCCCGACTACTTCAACGTTACCAGCTTTTTGCACGTAATGTCCGAATATGTCGGCGATGGTCTATATAGTTTTCTGTTTGAAGTGAGTGAAGACCAAACCTATAAAATAGAGGACAAACGTTTGATTGTTTTTGAACTCGATGAAGTCAAAGACAATAAGGAAATCCTGTCCGTAATGTTGAAGCTGATTAAGTCAGCCATCCAAAGAACCATTTGGAAAAATAGGGCTGAAAAAGGTATCATCCTATTTGACGAGTTTGCCAAGCAACTGAAGTTCGAGAACGTTCTTGAAAGCGTAGAATTCTATTATCAAGCCATCCGTAAACAGAACGGTGCTATTGGTATCATTCTTCAATCCATCAATCAACTTCCCAACAATTCAACATCTGCAAGCATCCTTGAAAATACACAGGTCATTTACAGCCTTAACAACGAAAAAGGCTATGCCGAATTGGTCAAACGCCTTAATCTTTCAAGCCACGATTTAAACCAATTAAAGTCCATCAAAAACAACCTTTCCGGGCCACGGAAGTACACCGAAATGTTCATTAAAATCGGTAGGGAAAGTAACATCTTCCGTCTTGAAGTTCCGAAGGAAGTCTATGCGGCTTACTTAACCGACGGACAGGAAAACGAAGAAATAATAAAGCTCTACAACGAGTATAACGATATGCAAAAAGCAATAATTCAATTCACATCTAAAACATAATATTATGAAGACAAAAATCAAAATTTTAGTAATGACCG